>Ga0308164_10000090_pt1 | contig 263166 bp, 244 predicted proteins | sample PhyTR2_FD_201031 | JGI IMG/M metagenome (GOLD analysis project Ga0308164, IMG submission 201031) | Phyllosphere microbial communities from UC Gill Tract Community Farm, Albany, California, United States - DLSLT.R2 | ecosystem: Host-associated > Plants > Phyllosphere > Unclassified | place...
GGGCAAAAGTACCAACTTTAACCCCACACTTCCAAATCTATTTAACATAAAATTCAAATTACGTTCATATTTGACGGTAAACTGCTGAAATCGTGGGAGAAAAATTTTAATGAGGTTGAAGGATGGAGGATGGAGGATGAAAGCTTTCGTATGGTAGGGCTGGGGTTCAAGGGCTGATGGACCGCCTGAATGGTGGAAATGGTGATGGGAAGGATTGCAAAAGGCGGGATTTAATCAACAGCAAGAAGCGGCATTACTGTAAATGAAGAAAAATATAACAGGAATAAGAGAATGATAGTTTTTTAGGAGCGATTATCCTTATTGTAAATTAAACGAATATTAAGACATTTCTTATAATAAAATCCCCAATGACTTTAAAGAAAAAGCATCCAGCAGGAAATAAAACAATAGTAAGAGCTGAAAAGTATCTATCTCGTTACTGTTTGCTTTTTTTAGGCGCCGGTCAAAAATAACAATTCCAATTAATAAAATATTTTATTGACACTTATTATTTGGTAAAGACTTTGATAATTATTTGATTAAATGGTCAATATGAAAAATTCTACAATTTTAATAATGTTATTGATATGTATTGGTACTATTATAAATGCACAATCATTACAATCTCCCAATGGAAAATTCGTCATGGATTTTCATTTGAAACATGGCGTTCCCTACTATAACTTAAGATATAATGATGAAACAGTCATTGAAGATTCTAAATTGGGATTAAGATTATTTAATAATACCGGAGCAATACCTATACTTTCAAAAACAAATGATACACAGTTTGATTTAAATAATGGCTTTACAAAGGCCGGAGAAAAAAGAGATTCTAAAAATGAAACATGGCAGCCTGTATTAGGTGAAAAAAAAAGCTATCTCAACCATTACAATGAACTGTCAGTTACTTTAAATCAAAACAGGACCGATAGAAATATCATCATCAGGTTTAGGCTGTTTAATGACGGACTGGGCTTCAGATATGAATTTCCACAGCAGAAAAATCTGAATTATTTCACCATACGTGAAGAAGATTCAGAATTTGATCTGCCAGCAGATTTGAAGGCATGGTGGATTGTCGCTGATTACGATTCTCAGGAGTATCCTTATCAGACCACAAAAATTTCTGAAATCCCGGCAAGATGGGATCGGGCCTTTGATAAGCACTCATCACAGACACTTATTAAAGGTGCTGTTCAGTCACCGATCATGTTAAAGAGAGAGGGTAATAAACCTCTGTACATTAACATTGCAGAGGCTGCAGTACTGAATTATCCTGCCTCAAATCTCGAAGTTGATCCTCAGAGTTTCAAGTTTAAAATTCATCTGACTCCAGACCGGAATGGTGCGAAAGGCTATATTCAGACAGCATCAGTGACACCCTGGAGAACCATCATTGTCTCACCGAAGGCAGAAATGGTTCTTGATTCTAAAATGCTGTTTAACCTGAATGAGCCTACAAAGTATAACGATACATCTTATATTAAACCTACAAAGTATATGGGAGTCTGGTGGGAAATGATTATCGGAAAATCACAGTGGGCATACGGTGAGCCCAAAACAAATATTCATATCGGAAAAACAGATTATTCTAAAATAGTGCCTAATGGAAAAAATGCTGCCAACAATAAGAAAGTAAAGGAATATATTGACTTTGCTTCTGAAAACGGATTCGATGGCTTGCTTGTTGAAGGATGGAATATCGGATGGGAAGACTGGATCAATCATTCAAAAGAATTCGTCTTTGATTTTATAACTCCTAATCCCGATTTTGACATCAAAATATTGAATGAATATGCTCATTCCAAAGGTTTGAAACTCATCATGCATCACGAAACTTCAGGTTCAGCGGCCAATTATGAAAGATGGATCGACAAAGCTTTTCAACTGATGAACAAATATGGTTACAATTCTGTAAAGACAGGATATGTGGGAGATATTATTCCAAGAAGCGAACATCACAATTCTCAGTGGATGATCGATCACTATTACAGAATTGTAGAAAAAGCCCATGAATATAAAATTATGGTCAACTCCCACGAATCAGTACGCCCGGGTGGAGAAAGCAGAACGTATCCCAACTGGGTATCAGCAGAAGCGGCTCGTGGAACAGAGCATGAAGCTTTTTTGGGGAATAATCCCGATCATCAGACAATCCTACCTTTTACACGATGGATAGGAGGCTCTATGGATTACACACCCGGGATTTTTCAAACTAGGTTGGATTATTATTTTCCGGGAGATCAAAGGTTTGTGAAAACAACCCTGGCAAAACAGCTGGCTCTGTATGTTGTTATGTATATGCCGGTCCAAATGGCTGCAGATCTGCCTGAAAACTACAAAAAACACATGGATGCTTTTCAGTTCATCAAAGACGTGTCTGCAGATTGGGATGATACTAAAATTCTATCGGCTGAGCCCGGAGAATATATTGTAACAGCAAGAAAAACAAAGGGTAAAGAGACTTGGTTTGTTGGCGGAATTACAGATGAAAACAAACGCAATTATACTGTAGACTTTTCTTTTCTTGACAAAGGAAGGCAATATGAAGCAACAATCTATGAAGATGGCATTGATGCGGATTATATAACCAATCCTCAAAGCTATACTATTTATAAAAAAGTTATAACCAATAAATCAAAGATTCATTTTAAAATGGCACAAAGTGGTGGGTTTGCAGTTTCAATCATTCCTCTGAAATCAGGATGATTTAAAGATTATCTTATATATTTTAAAATTGAACACGGAATCTAAAGCAGGTTTTCTCATCATCTGAAGTTACAGATAGTATACCATCATGTGCTTTTGCTATTTCTGAACAGATATACAATCCTAATCCCAAACCGTTGTGATTAGATTCTGTGCCCTCCCGGTGGAATGGATGGAAAAGATTCTTCAATGCTTCTTCGGGTATTTTCTGCCCCTTATTAGCGACCGAAATTTCCCAAAATTCATCATTACTTTCAGCACTAAGAAGTATGGGCGTATCAGATGAGCCATGTGTTATTGCATTGGCGAGAAGGTTAGAAACCAGTTGCGAAATTCGTCCAAAGTCGCATTCTACTAAATGAGTGATTTTAAAATTTGATTCTATGGTTATTTTAGGCCAGGTAACTTTGAGTTCATTGCTTATTTCATTGAGTAATTCTTCTAAATTAACAGAAGTACGATTGATTGAAATTCCACCGCCAAGCCTGCCACGAGCTAAATCCATAATGTTATTAATCATTTCGTACATTCTTTTTGAGCTGGAATGTAAAATGTTCATTAATTTTTTGTCGCGATCACTCAGTTCAGATCTGGTCAATAACTGCGCTGCGCTCATAATTCCTCCCAAAGGATTGCGGAGATCATGGCCAAGTACTGCAATAAACTGTTCGCGTATAGCCGCCTGCTGCTGCTCAATATTTAAGTTTGTTTCGGCAAGCTGTTTTGCTATCCTCAGATTTTCTTCATACAAACGTCTGTCTGAAGCTTTAAATAATGTAAAACGTATAAAAAGAGGTTTATCATTGTGGCCTTTTCTTTCGTATGCATTAATATAAACCGGAATCTTACCTTTTCCTGTATCGGTTAACTCGATGGATACTTCGTCAAATTTTCCTTGTATACGAAGCAACGGCCAGAGATGTGTTTCAAAATATATTTTGCTCCCAACCGCAAGGATATCAGAAAAACGCTTATCCAGAAAATGATTGGAACTTCTATTCAGCCATTCTGATGCGCATTGATTGATTCTGGTAATTTTACCGGTACCATCAGTAATGACAAATCCACATAGTGACGATTCAAAAAAGTCGTCGAAATCCTCTGAAAGATCAGGTATTGAATGGGTATCAGTCATTTAAAAAATTTCTTATCGCTGCAATGGTTTCTTCGGGTGCACTGAGGTTCGGACAATGTCCTGTTGCATTCATGACGACAAGCTGACTTCCCACCATGTGTTGATGCATATAGTGACCCACCTCTACCGGAGCAATTATATCATGGCTGCATTGAAGGATCAAAGCAGGAACTTTTGAATCTGCTAAAATATCACGTTTATCAGTCAAAAAAGTAGTACGGGCAAAATGTTTTGCTATTTCCGGATCAGTTTTACAAAAACTGTTGGTTAATTCTTCCCCCAATTCTTCCCGGTCAGGATTGCCCATAATCACCGGAGCCATTCTTACTGACCATCCCAAATGATTCTCATTTAATGATTCAAGCAGCTCATCAATTTCCGATCTGCTGAAACCACCAATGTAATCCTCATCATTAATATAAGATGGTGAAGGAGCCACCAGCACTAATCTTGTGAAGAGTTCCGGTTCCATTTTTGCAACAATAAGCCCAATTACGGCACTCACTGAATGTCCTACAAAAACGGCATCTGAAACCTTCAGTTGTTTTGCAATCTCCACAATATCTTCGGCATAACCCTCCAACTGATCATACTTTTTAAAAGAATATGCTGACAGATCCGAATTTCCTGCGCCTACATGATCAAAAAGAACAGTTGTATATTTTTCCCCGAAAGCAGGTGCGACATACCGCCACATATTTTGGTCGCATCCAAAACCATGAGCAAAGAAAATTACATTTTCTCCGGTTCCGTTTATTGTAACATTGTTCCTTTTAAGGATATCCATTAAGTAGATAGTTATTTGTGAATTTTATCATTACTGATAATCAAATTTATTGATTTTAAATTGAAATACAATCAATTTATAAGATTGACTGTTAAGGTGTCCGTAGATAGGAATTGAGATTTATTTCTTATCTAAAATTTCTTGAACTTTTACCAGCAGATTATCAATATCGAAAGGTTTTGAAATAAAGTCATCAGGCTGACAGTCATCACTGAAATTTTTTAATTGTGCGTGTGCACTCATAATGATGATGGGAACATCTTTATTCTGAAAATTCTTTTTGAGCTCTTTGCAAAGTTCGATACCCGATCCGTCAGGAAGCATCACGTCAAATAAATAGAGGTCAGGATCTACATTGGGATCTCGTTGTGTAAACGCACGAACGGTAGAAAAAGATTGTACATCATAATTTTCAGAAGACAAAACGATCTCAAGTATTTCTCTAATAGACTGATCATCTTCGACCAAAAAAATCTTTCTCATACCATTACTTAGCAACAATGGAACCAAAATATATTATTTCAACATAGCTTTTGTCTAGAATCGAGCTACTGCTTCAATAATGTTATCTTTTTTCTTTCTGATAAACTACAGTATGAAAAGTATGACCTTACATACATGCAATTGTATAATTTAGCATGGCAGATAAGACCGCAAAACTAGACTGAAATTAGATTTCAAAAAGTTCATTCAAAAAAAAAATCTCCAGTTTAAAATAAAACTATGGAGATTTCTTAATATAATGATGATTTGGTGTCAATTTTTAGAGTAATCTAATATTCATTAGGATGTTTTAAATTGTTTTGAGATACAATAGAAACCAATGAAGATGATATTTTTTGTCGCTGAGCATAGGTGAATCCGAAAAGTTTAATTTTCATTGTATATTTTCTGTTCCTTTTAGATTTTACTTTTAATAGTAAAGATCCTGAAACGATATGATGGTTAACACTATAATCACAGATATAATTTTGTGGAAATTCGACCGCCGGAGAAATAAACTTTTTAAAAGTAAATGGATGTATCTTCCGAATAGTTACGCATCCACCTGAAAATTCATAAGTAACAATCCTGATTTTTGTTAATAAGAAGATCAGCAAAGCAATTGCAGCAAAAAATAAACTCTCTAAAATACTTTGACTAACTACTAGTAAACAAAACAACAAACCTGTCGTCAAAACTAAAAGACTGTATGCTGTAATTTTTACGATGGTGTCATTAGAAACTCTCATTTTTCCTTGAATAATATTTACGATTTATATTGGTTTGGTTTTTACTGACAGAATATAAGAATCTGCTTATCCCTATTCTAACTTACTTTTATATTTCAAAGATATAATGTTTGAAACCAATATGAAGCGAAATTTTAATCAATATTTAATTATGAAGTAAAGATTCGTAAATTTTTACAATTATAACCAACAAATATATAAGTACTATTGATTGAGCTTCTGTAGCTTACAACATTTGAAGTTGCTGTTGCATTAAATCGAACATTCCGATGTTTAAAACCACCAGTGTAATGAAAATTATATCTTTTGAATATCTTTTTGTGCTTTTCATTAAAATAAATTGGTAATTTAATGAAGGTAATCAACTCTCCTGACACTAACCATAGCTCTTATTTTAGATAGCTCCAACCCCTGCTGATTAAAATATTACAACGGAGTAAAGAAAAAATAGAGCTACGGGATGGGTTGATTTAAGTTCAGGTCATAATGCTGATAGTACAAGCAGCATGGCTTTACAACAAACTGCGTCAATCGTTGCAGCGGATACATAACAAAAGGTAATCATCGGGGCAGACACTGCACATGCGGATGGTGTTTTGGTTTGGTGTCTACTACGAAAGGTACGATCCTACCCACAGTTAATGATCTTTTGCGGTCATCACTTTGGACTATCTGATCATTTTAAACAGCTCCGATCAGGCATATGAATGCATTATTCAATGCTTTTGATGGTATTCGCTTTTGCTGCATTAAGAATCTCTTCTGCATCATTATAGAATACGTTCATCGATATTTCAAAGCCGTTTGCCATAAAATAAGTAACATTTCCTTCCGTATTATGGCTTAAGAATCCGATATGATTGACATTGATAATTACGGGTTTACCTAAGACTTTTGCCCCTTCAAGAGCGTTGGGCTTTTTTAAAGTAATAATGACAGACGGTTTGATATAAATTAAACCTTCAGCCGTCGTTTTTAGCTTACTGTTCACTGTGATTTGTTTTTTACAAATGTATACAATATTTATCTCTACAAAAATAACTCACTTTTCGATGGTCCGTTTTGAATCAGAAAAGCTATTAAACAATTTATTAACTTATTTAAAATTTAATATCCCATATTAAAGTTCAGTTATAATAAATTACCTGCAAGTCTTTACCTTCTATCATCATGAATACCTTTGAGTATAATTTGGGGAAATCCATTTAATTCCCAATCAAAGAAATACTGGCTTTGGTAGATTGTTTAACGGCAATTTTCACTTCATTAAATGTGGGAGCAGAAAGTTTGGGTCTGTAATTTTTGGAAAATCCAAATCCTTCAGTCGGATAACCAATCATATTTCGATCACATTTTCCATTGTTATTTACATCTTGGTAGACTGCAACAGCATATTCTCCGACAGGCAGATTTTTGAATGTATAGCTTACTTTATTTCCTGTTGCCTTTACTTTTGCATTGGCAAAGGCAGCATCTTCTTTTAAAAAACCTAACTTCTTATCATAAAGTCCAAGGTATACAGAGCCTTTATCTGCTACCAGATCGGATACTTCTACCGTGAAGTGATGTTGTGCAAATAGCGTTGTATTGATCGTAACAAGGAATATTCCACCTATTATTTTCTGTAACATATGTTCTTTTTTTTAATTTATTAATAAGCTGATTTTACTATTTTCTTTTCATTATCGTTGAAAAAATGTTCTATTTCCTCTTTATTACCATTCCGGTAGGCACAATACGGTTCAGATTGTGAGAGCAACCACCGTTTAATAAGGTTTTTAAAAAGAAACGTTACTTTTTTCTGAAAAGGATGAACCTGCTGATGAACCATCCCGAAATAGTCGTTTAAATTTTGCCGACGGAAATGAATGATCTCCTCAAGTTGTTTACCGTCAGAAAGTATACCACAATGAAAATTTTTCTCAGCAAAAGCTTTTTCAGGAAAATTAGCATCGCCCAGCCCAAATGCATCAAACATTTTTTCAAGGAAGGAATGGTACGAAATAACACAGTCTTCTCCTCCACCTAAATTAAAAATTTGGTTTTTGAGTTGATTCTGAAACGCAACCGCATTGGCAAAAGCCCGTCCTGTATCTTGAGGGGTACAGATTTCCATGGGGGTATTGAGCGGCATGTGAAACATCAGCTTGGAGATCTTATGATTGCCCATAATGGCAGCCAGACGGAAGATTGACCAAGACAAGCCTGACTCGGAAATCGTCTTTTCACACAAGACCTTAGTTTCACCGTACTGATCACCCGGGCTAGGTTTCAACGGATCGGTCACGGAAATTTCAGGGTTATTGATGCGATCACCGTAAACAGAAATGCTGGAGCTGAAAAGCAAATGACAGTGCGGTGAATTCTTTTCCAGAGAGTGAACAAGATTTTCTGTTCCCTGCACATTGACACGATAGGCTAATTCTGGATTTATATCTGCAAATGGCGGAATAATTGCTGCCAAATGAATGGCGACATCTTTACTTTGGGTCACCTTTTCCACATCTGATATATTTGCGATATCACCATATACAATCTCAACCCGTTTGCTGAAAGGCGATAATCTTTTAACCGATTTTGGAGTCTTCACATCAAAAACAGTAATATCATATGTTGGATTTTCCACCAAATGCTTCAATGTTTCGAAACCAACCGTTCCGGATGCGCCGGTGAGAAGAATTCTTATTTTTGTATTAACCATATTCTTTTTCATTGTTCTATATTAAAAATGATTTGTTATCCGGTCATTAACTGTATCAAATAAAGTTTAATTTTGTTATACAGTTTGTTCGTTATTTAACATGATGCCTGATTAAGATCACTTAGTAAAACTATAGATTAATAGTGTCATGAATGTTGCAAACTGATGAATTCTGTTTGATAGGAAACAAAAACCAGTTATTTTGTAGCGTAAGTAAAAAAAAATTAAGATGGAATTACGAAAAGACCGCCGTGTACAATATACTAAAAAAGTATTACGAGAGGCATTGTTTCATTTGTTAAAGAACAAAGAGCTAAGCCAAATCTCCATAACGGAATTATGCAAAACAGCGGATGTCAACAGAAATTCATTTTATCGGCATTATACAATCCCAATGGATATATTATTGGAACTTGAAGAAGAAGTTTTTGAAAAATTATCAGCCGTCCTCCGTAAAAGCTATCAAATGGACGAGGTGATACTGCTCAGCTGTCAACTGTTGGAAACTGATAAGGAGATGAGCAAAATAGTCTTCACAAAAGCTGATGGAAGCAGCATTCTATCCCGTATTCTAACTAGCGTTAGAAATCATTTTCCGGTGGAAAATCAAATCGAGCTTACCCCTGAAACACAACCTTTTCTCGAAATGGCCTATCAGTTTGGCGAAAAAGGAAGCATCGCTGTCATCAAAAATTGGGTTGAAAATAATTTTGCCCAACCTGCAGAAAATGTTGCACAGATGATTAGCTATCTGGTTAATAAACTTAATAAATTGTAGTAACAAATATTGATGAATAAGGCAGCTTGATTCTTATTTCCTCCACAATATCCTTTGTTTCTGATAAATGACATATTTTCAGTATAAACTGATTTAAAGTGTAAGCATAAAATTTATTTAGCTAAACGAATTCCTGTGAACTGCCACTGCAGGTTGGTAGGGAAAAAATTGCGGTAAGTATTTCTGCTGTGGCCTGCAGGTGTTGCAACCGATGCTCCCCGCAGAACAGTCTGATTGACCATAAATTTTCCGTTGTATTCACCTACTGCGCCTTCTTCTTTTTTAAATCCCGGATATGGCAAATAGGCAGAATTGGTCCATTCCCAGCGTTTTCCCCAATCAAAATGCCTGGATGCAACTTCCCACTCTGCTTCTGTTGGCAGTCGCATCTTTTTCCAGGATGCAAAAGCTGAAGCTTCAAAGAAATTGATATGGCACAGTGGCTCATCAAGAATGATTTCTTTTAAACCATTTAAGGTATAATGCATCCATTTCCCTTCGATAGAATGCCAGTATAAAGGGGATATCGCATTATTCTGTTGTACCCAGTCCCAACCTTCGGCATGCCAATGTCTGAAATCTGAATAGCCTTCAGCTTCCATAAATTCAAGGTATTCTCCGTTCGTTATCAATTGACTTGAAATTTCAAAATCATTGAGATAGACTTTATGCCTTCCTAATTCATTATCAAAACAAAACCCTTCGCCTTTAAAACCAATCTCATAAATTCCTTCAGAAAATCTGATCATTTCTGGCTGATGAACGATTTCATTTTTAGGTATAGTATCATTTTTATACGCCGGAAAAAGCGGATTATGTCCTAAAATATATTTAATATCAGTCATCAATAACTCCTGATGCTGTTGCTCGTGGTTTAAACCTAATTCCAATAAAGGTTCGATGCTTTCGTTCATTAGATTGCTTTGTAGGAATTCCTGCATTTTTTCATCAACATATCTACGGTATTTATAAATATCAGAAACAGAGGGACGGCTCAAATTCCCTCTGTCAGTGCGGATTACTCTTGCACCAACCGTTTCATAATAGCTGTTGAAAACAAAATTAAACTGTGCATTAAAAACTTCGTAATCCTTAATATTAGGCATCAGGATAAATGTCTCAAAAAACCATGTGGTGTGTCCTAAATGCCATTTTGGCGGACTTACATCTACAATTGGCTGTACAACATAATCTTCAATTTCAAGGGGATTACAAATATCAACGGAATGATTTCTTATCTCTGTGTAACGTTTAATCCAGTTAAGAAACGGAGTTCCTTCATGAGTAATAGTTCTATCTGATTTCATATGAATGAATTTTTAATTAGCAACCTGCCATACAGAATCCACGAACCAATTTTTAGAATCATGGATCTCACTAAGAATATGAAAACCTGAATTTTTCGCAAGTTTGCTGATGTCGGAATGAGAAAATTTCTGTGATATCTCCATATCAATCAGTTCATTTTCCTCAAAACTAAATTTATCTGCGTCAATATGTACATCCTGTTTTGTAAGGCTTATGAGAAAACTTTTACAGGCTCCTGAAATGGGGTCATAGGTCTGATAATGCTGAAATTGAGTGATATCGAAATCTGCTTGCAGTTCACGGTTAATCCTTAAAAGAAGATTCAGGTTAAATGAAGCGGTAATGCCTTCGGCGTCATTGTAAGCATTCAATATCGTATGTGGATTTTTCTTTAAATCAAAGCCTACCAGCAGAAGATCCCCCATATTCAGTTTTCTTTTAAGCTCACAGCAAAAATGATAAGATTCCTCCATATCCATGTTTCCAATATTTCCGCCAAGAAAGAGAACTACTTTTCTTCTTTTTGAGATGTTGGTCGCTTTATCCAGCATATCAAAATAATCGCCTTCCAAAGAAATAATGTCTAATGAGGGAAGCTCATCAGCAAATTTATTGTGAATTACAGAAAGAATATTTCCCGAAATATCAATCGGCATGTAGGTAAAATCAACTCCATTTTGCACAAGATGATTTAAAAGATAAGACGATTTCATTGCATCTCCCGCCCCCAACTCAATAAGGTCAAAAGGTTCCGTATCTGATAAAATCGTATCTGCTAATTCTTTTGTTTTATTCTTAAATATATCCAGCTCACATTGGGTCAGATAATATTCAGGCATACTCATGATCTTCTGAAAAAGCTGATCTCCTGTTTTATCGTAAAAATACTTAGATAACAATTTTTTCGGACCCTTTCTCAATCCCTCTACGATATCAGATCTAAAACTATCTGTAGCGAAAGTTGCCGACTGCAATTCAGTATCAAACTGTGATTTCATATATTTTTTTTGGTTCTAAACAACTACAATTATCTTGCCGTCATCTTTATTTATTTCCAGTAAAATTAGCGACCACAATTAACTATGATGTTTACGAAACATCAAAAAGCAATAATCCTTTAAGTATAAAAGATATTTCGGAAATACAGCAAGTTTCGGATTTTCTACCCTTTTCAAAAATTCCAATCTTTGTTTGCATTAGAATTTAAAACAAAAACGATGCAGAGATTTAAAAACACAAGTCCGCAATCATTACAGGCAGAAAAAGTATGGACTCCGCCAAAGCCAGACAATTCATTAAGGCGACCGTGTGATTATCACGGGAGAAGTATGATATGGTAAGTAAAACCGTAATTTTAACCATTATTCTTTTGCGATTAATTAATAATTAAAAAGTTAATATTTTCCTAAAGGTGCAAAAAATCGCTTAATTTCCGAGAGTTATATAAGATTATATATAAATAGCCATATTCCCACCTTTTACATATAGCTGAATTAAAACTAATCTTTTTTTTAGAAATATTTAGATTCTTGGGACGATAGAGCTTAACTATTTACATATTTTTAACAATTCTTATCAGCCAAAATTAAGTATCTTCGCTTATTAAAATTTTTGATTTGAAAATGAAAAATATTATCTCCGGATTATTTATTTTTATTACCATATTTAGCTTTGCCCAAGATGAAATTCAGTTTCAGGAACTTCCTTTTAAAGATCTTGTAGCAAAAGCTAAGAAAGAAAACAAGCTTGTCTTTATTGATGCATATGCTGCCTGGTGTGGACCTTGTAAGATGATGGAAAAGAATGTTTTCAACAAAAAATCTGTGGGCGATTTTTATAATAAAAATTTCGTCAATGCGAGAATTGACATGGAAAAAGGTGAAGGAAGAGAGATTGCACAGAAGTTTGGCGTGCGCTCATACCCTACGTATTTATTTTTGAACGGTGACGGCGAATTGGTTTCTCAGAACTACGGATATATGGAAGAAGGTATTTTCTTAACAATGGCTCAGGATATTAATTCTCCAAACAATAAAAAAGGTTCACTGAAAGAACGTTTTGCAAATGGTGAAAAAGACAAAGATTTCCTTATCAACATTATGAAACTGAATTCAAGTGCTGACTATGAATTTGCAAAACAAGCTTCTGAAAGATATTTCTCCAGCAGAAAAAAAACAGACGAGTTTACTAAAGACGATGTCGGCCTTCTTTTGTATTTCCTAAAATCAACAGAAGATCTCAACTACAAAACATTTGTTTCTCAAAAAGCAGATATCATCAAATTTTTACCTGAAGAAAACTATAACGAATTTAATAATCAATTGGTTTTAGCTAAAGTGGTACAAAAATCTATTGATGAAAAGGCTAAGAAAATCAACGATGATTATTTTTTAAAAACTGCTGAACCATTAGTAGGGAAAGAGGCCGCAATTTTAAAATTAAATCAAACAAAATTAGCATATTACGAACAAAATACCAATTTCCCGGAGTACGAAAAAGCAGCGTTGGAATATTATAAAAACGCAGACTCTTTTGAACCCAACGAACTTTTGAAAGCAGCCTGGATTTTTTCAGACAATATCAAAACACAATCTTCGTTAAAGAAAGCAGCAGAATGGGCTGAGAAATCGGTCATGCGTGGTGAAACTCCGGAAAACACCTATATTTTAGCAAAAATATATTACAATTTAGGAAGTAAAGACTTAGCAAAAAACTTCGCTGAATTATCTAAAAACATGGCTTTACAATCTGGAAAAGACGCCAATTTAGCAACAGAATTATTAAGTAAAATCAAATAAAAAGAGTTTGAAGTACAAAATTTTTATAGCTGCCTTAGCACTAGTCTCAGCAAACCGAATGACCGCTCAGGAGCAAATCTCAGCCAACGAAAACAGTTTACGTTTAAAAGGAAACGCTTTGTTCATCCCGATTGGGGTCATCAACGCCGGTCTTGAATATCAGCTCAACTCAAAATATACATTACAGGGTGATGTTCTTATCTCTCCCTGGAAATCATTTGCAGGACATGAGCTACAATATTATTCAGCTTCTCTAGAAGGAAGGTATTATTTTAAAGAAGCCTTTAACGGTTGGTATGCAGGAGCAAATGTAGCTGCATCATCATTTGTTTTGCAAAAATGGAATTATTGGGGTGATGGTGATTACATCAATGATAATGGTGAAGTTTTTACAAAGTCAAATTTATATCAAAAAGGATATTCTGTTTTATTTGGAATTACAGCTGGTTACCAATTCAGATTATCAGACAGATTAAACATGGATATTTATGGAACTATAGGTACATCCCAGGATTTTTACAAAGGCTACGACCGTGAAACCGGAAGAAGATATGATGTTGCTGAAGGAAATAATCGGAGTGGCGAAATCCTCCCATACAGAGGAGGGGTAATGATATCTTATAAATTAAAGTGATATGAAACTATTCGGAAGAAACCACATCATCATATCGGTCATTACCTTTGCAATCCTATTTTTGATGAATTATTTGGGAAATCAGGAAGCAGATAAATTGCAGCGTGCGCTCATGACTGCTTTTGCCGGAGTTATTGGTCTTTCTATCGGACTTTTTATTTTAAATAAAGGGAAGGATGACAAAAACCCACCGCAGAATTTTGATTAAGAAAAAAACATAAAAATGTCAACTGTAAGTTTAGCAGTTGACATTTTTTTTAGTCTTCATACAAAACATATTTACTTCTGATTTTTGAAAATTTTTCAAGATCAGCTTTCCAAGACAGCTTTATTTCTGTTTCAGATTTTCCGGCCATGACTTGTTTTCTTAATTCATCGCTTCCTGCTAAAGTATCAAAGAAAAGATTCTTCAGAAAAAAATCTTGCTGAGGATTTTTATAATTTTGATATGCTTTAAGCAACCATTCTAAATTCAGACTTCTCAAATCCCGAGAATAATTTGAAAGATTTTCTCCGTAACACAATTTCCCGTTTAAAAAAGGATCTTTAGCTCCGAAGTTTGGTTTTGGAGTAAATTGATAAGGTAAATTTTTCGTCCATGGTGAACCATAAATTTGAAAAGGATTATCTGTTCCCCTACCCACAGAAACCTGAGTTCCTTCAAAAAAACATAAACTTGGGTAAAGATTAATAGATTTATCGTTTGGTAAATTGGGAGAAGGTTTATCTAAAATAGCATAACGCTGCTTTTTGTGATATTTCTGCATCGGAATCAAAGTATACTTCGCCTGCACTCCATTCTTCAGCCACTTTTCCCCGTTCACCATTTTCCCGTATTCACCGATGGTCAAGCCATACACTACAGGAACTTCATGCATTCCGACAAAACTTTCCCATTTCTTTTTTAAAACCGGACCGTCAATATATCCGTCATGCGGGTTTGGTCTGTCTAAAACAAGAATTTCAACATTATTTTCAGCTCCGGCTTCCATTAAATAGGTCAGAGTAGAAATATAAGTGTAAAATCGTACTCCAACATCCTGAATATCAAACAAAATAATATCTAAACCTTTTAATTGCTCGGGTTTTGGTTTTTTATTCGGTCCATAAAGCGAAATAATAGGAATTCCTGTTTTCACATCTACTCCATTTTTCACTTTTTCACCTGCATCTGCATCACCTCTGAAACCGTGTTCGGGAGCAAAAATTGTTTTAATTTTAATTCCATTTTTCACAAGAAAATCGACGACATGGGTCTTGTCTTTCATCAAACCGGTTTGGTTAGTCACAATTCCGATGGTTTTGTCTTTCAGTAAAGGCAAATAAAGTTCCGGTCGGTCTGCACCGGTTTTGAAACATTCCTGATCTTGAGACTGAGAATAATATGGGTTGATTACTCCTAAAAAAATTAGGCAAATAAGAACTAAAGTTTTAATTTTGAAATCTAAATTCATAAGCTTGAAATTTCCTTTATATTTCTCTAGAAAAATAGCGTTTTCCAAAGATAACAAAAATAACCTATCGCGGGTGATCATCTTCATTGGCAGACTTTCTGTTGCTTTGGGAATCATTGTTTCTTTGATTACCGTTTCCACAGGTTTTGGTTCAAAAAAAGCCATTAAAGAGAGACTGGCAGATTTCAGCGGACATATTACTGTAAAATCAACCCGTTCCAACTCATCGTACAATACGTCAATTCTTGACAAGCAAGGTTTAAATATTGCTAAACTGAAAGAAATCCCTGATGTAGAAAGCGTGCAAAAATACGCTATGGTAACGGGAATTATGCGTAACGAACATAGCTTTGCAGGAATTATCTTTAAAGGTGTAGGAAAAGATTTTGACAGCTTACGATTTAAAAAATTTCTGATTGCAGGAAAAACTCCAAAGATCACAGAAGACGGCTATAACAATGGAATTACTATTTCTGAAAAAATAGCGAATGATCTTCATCTGAAACTCAACGACAGCATCGTAACGGTTTTTGCAAAGGAAGATCAAAAGCAGATTTATCGAAAATTTCAGGTTGTTGGAATTTACAAAACCGACATCAAAATGATCGACGATCAGTTTGTGATTGGCGATGTGAATCATGTGAGAAAAATTCAGGATATGACACCTGAAGATATTGGCGGAATTGATATTTTCTTTAAAAATGTAAATGACATCGACAAAGATTCTATAGAGATTGATAAAGTAATTGGCTATAAAAATTACGCAGAAAAGGCAACAGATAAATTCCCGCAAATCAATGATTGGATAGGTCTTTTTGACACCAACATCGGGATCATTATTACCATTATGCTAACGGTAGTGATTATTAATATCATTATGGTTCTGCTTATTTTGATTATCGAAAGAACAAATTCTATTGGTTTACTTAAGACTTTAGGGGCAACTAATGGTCAGATAAGAGCTACTTTTATCAATTACACATTAATTATCATGGTTCCGGGATTGCTTTTCGGAAACGTTATTGGTCTTGGACTTCTATTAATTCAAAAGTTTTTTGGCATTATCAAATTAAACCCAGAAAACTATTACGTGAGCACAGTTCCTGTTGATTTAAATCCTCTTATTATTCTTTCCATTTCTGCCGGTATATTATTTATTTCCGGATTGGCATTGATTATTCCGAGCTATCTGATTAGTAAAATTTCCCCGGTGAAGTCTATTAAGTATAGCTAAAAATTAATTGTTAATTTACAGGCAGAATATAAATCTGATCTACATTTGATTGAATAGTTTTTAAAATAAGAATTGGAAGTGGAGCAATATTCCGAAACGTAAAGCCTACTATATACTACGTTTTAATCTCATTATTTATATCAGGACCTTCTACTTTACCTGTATTCAAATCAATGATGCAGTTTTCTGTTAAGAGGTGAACGGAGAGATTTTCTACATATACTGGGCATCCTCCTTCTGCCGAATCTATATTGGTCTGCCCTATATTTTTGGCATTGATTATAATAATCATTCCGGAACCTTTGCAGACTGCTTTATTACCATCTTCTATAAGTAAAGCAGTATCTTCTCCCAGTCCGATACCCTGAAGTTGCTGGTGTAGCAAAATAGCATGTGCTAATCTGCCGAATCTACCACGGCGGACAAAATGTGTATCAACAATAAGATTATTAATAAGGTTGAGCCCGGATTCAAGTTTAATGTCATCGGCCAGTATTGCCTCACCATTTTCTGCTTCACAGATAACAATTTCGGGGAGACACATCGCTCCTGCACTGGTACCTGCAATAATAAATCCTTCCTCTGTCTGATATTTCTCTTTAAGTAAACCTTGAATAGCCGAATATTTCAGGTGCTGACAAATTCTTGTTTGATCGCCTCCCGTAAAGAATACTGTTTTTGAATTTGATATTCTTTCTAAATATAAGTCGATGGGCGTAGAATCGTCTACGTCATGCAAAAACCCAAAATTGGTATAACCGATCTCGTCAAATGTTTTTTGATAAGTATCACGCATGCTCTCCGGCTCTGAGCTCGCAATGGTAATAACTTCTATTCGGTCATCTTTTGATTTTGCCAATAATTTAAGAATTTCATCAGTTGAAAATTCGTGGTTGTTCTCCTCCATTTCGACTTCATTATTTGCTCGATCCTCATTTCCGCCAATAATCAATAATTTTCCTTTTGGACTCATAAACTTTGTTATTTTTTGTTTACTATCTGATACATCAATATTGATACACACCCAAACTTATTATAAATACTCAAAAAAAATTATGAGGTAAGTCATAACCATTTATTTTTTCATTTAAAAGAAAAACCTGCTTAAAAGCAGGTTGAAAACAATAATTTAGTTGATAAACAAGGATTTGATTGGATAAATAAATCATTTGACGTATTTCATTACTTGACAGCATCCTTAGCTTTCTCAGATTCCATTAAATGATGTTCTAAGGCGGGCAGCGTTTTACTTGCAAACCCTTTCAAAGAAGTATCAGAACCTTCAGAGGCTTCTTTTTTAAAATCGGCAATGGTTTTCTTGTGGTCAGTCACCATTTGATCTGTATACATACGATCGAATTCTGCTCCTTTTTTAGTTTTCAGCTCATCATATTTTTTCTGTTGGGCAGCATCCAGACTCGTAGGTAAGGTATAGGCATTTGCCGATGCCCATTGCTTCAGCTCATTATTTGCTTTTGTGTGGTCTTTTACCATCATTTCTCCCAAGGATTTTACTGTTTGATTGGTAGAATTTTTTGCGGCAAGTTCACCGGCCATTACTTCCATCATTCCGCCTTTTGCTGCTGCATCAGCAAATTTTTTGTCCTGATCATTTAACGCAGCTGTCTGAGATTGGTTATTTGCCAATGAAGCTGAATCTCCAGACATTGTTCCTGAATCTACCGTGGCAGACATTTCAGTATTGTCTCCGGTATTGTCTCCGACATGATCAGTGGCAGCAGTTGTTTCTTTTTTGTTACATGCTACTGCGGTAGCGATTGCTAAAAGCATTACAATTGATTTTTTCATAATAATTTAATAATTTGTTATTGATAATTAATGTAGATTATAAAAGTTGGGGCTTATTTTGGAAGCGGCAGCAGTCGTGCATGCTGAATGGCAAATTTCTTTGACGGAACCGATGTGCTGTCTGTAAGTTCTGAAAATTTTGCATTCATTACCCAGATTTTATCTCTTGCCATCGCAGCAGTTGAGGGATAGGTAAAACGATCCGCCGCTAAAGTGGACGCCGATAATTTAGCTGAAGACCAATTATCTTCTGATGTCAGCTCATATATTTTATCACTTCCTCCATTCTGTACTACCACGAGTCTTTGATTGTCAGTTAGTAGTAGTCCGTCACCATTGACAAAGAATTGCTCTGTGGCTACTTTAGTTATATTTTTTGGATTATTTAAATCGATTCTATAAAGCGCACCGGTTCCGCTGCTCACGGTAAGGAGATATCCCGAAGGATGATAGACAATTCCGTTTAACCCGATACCTTCTGTTTTAAACATCGGGCTGTCAGCAAATACAGATGCCTGTCCCGTAGATGTTACTTTATAGATTACGTTTGAAAAACTGTCCGTAACATAAGCATTCTGCTGGTTATCAAATGTAAGATCGTTGACAAAATGATTGCCCGGAACGAATTTTGAGAGATCAACATCGTCTGTTTTTTTTCCTGTTGACAATTCGATACCGACTAATCTCGCCATCTTTTTTCTTGTGTCAGCAGATGTAAATTTGCTGTAATTAGCATCACCAACACATACAAACAAACGCTTTCCGTCAGGATGTACTTTTACACCATAAGTAGATTTGAAGGATGGATCACTAATAAGTGAACTGTAGGCTCCCGATGGGGTAACTTTCCCTACACTTCCCAATCTTGCTGATGAAACGAAATATACGTCGGAAATACTGTCATAGGCGATTCCCTCAGGATATGATTCTGGTGCATTAAACTCTATTCTTGCAGTGGGCTGATCAGGAATTGCCGATGCACATCCTACCAGAAATATACATAATACTAATTTTTTCATACCTTTTATTTTTGTTTGATGCTGTAAATGACTCCGTTTGCGTCATCAGAAATAAAAACGTCCCCTGTTGAAGTAATGGCAACTCCGGCCGGCCTTCCAAATCTGGTTTTACCTTTAAGGAAACCTGTCAGAAAATCTTCTGCTCCTTGGGGCTGGCCGTTTACAAATTTTACACGCTGAACTTTAAAGCCTACAGGCTTGCTTCTGTTCCATGAGCCGTGCCAGTTGACAAGTGCGTCTCCGCTGTAAGGTGAATTTTTCGGGAAAAACTGAAATCCTATGGGTGCCATATGTGCCTGAAATTCCATTACCGAAGGTTCAGTATTTTCTGCCCACTTTTCTTTGCTGTTTCCCGCAGGGTCTTCACGGCTCTGATCGACTTCTTTTTTAGCATAGGCAAAAGGATAACCGTAATTTTTACCTTCTTTTATATTATTTAATTCTTCAGGCGGCCAGTCATCACCTTTAGCATCTCCTCCGTTATCCATTCCCCACATCTCGTTTGTTTGGGGATGCCAGTCAAATCCTATATTATTCCGCAGTCCTGATGCAAAGATGGTTCGCTTCCAGGTTATAGGGTCTACCTGTACGATAGTAGCGGCTTCACGATCAGACTCTTTGCAGTCATTGCACATCGTTCCTATAGAAATATACAGTTTACCGTCTGGTCCGAAATCCATTGTTCTGTTGGGATGCTGACCTGCACTCGGCATATCATTGAACAGCATTTCTTTATTCGTAAGCGTACCATCTGCATTAATTTTATATCTGCGCAACTCGTTATTGTTGCACAGATAGATTGATCCATCTTTCATGGTAATCCCGTGAACCCCTTTGAATTCGGCTACTACAGTTTTTGCATCCTCAAATTTACCGTCATTATTGACATCTTTTAAAAGCAATACATCACCAGTATCACGCCTCGTAACGTACATTCCATAAGGGGTATGGTACAGCATTCGCGGCTTCCCGAGACCTGAAGCAGCTATTGCAACATTCCATCCTTCAGGAACTTTAAGGAGATTAACCATCTCCGGAAGAAAATCAAGATGTTCCGGATAATTGGTTGAGTGGGTAACTTTGGTAATGTCTCCCGGTGGAATTCCCCGCTGTGCCAAGACAGGAGATAGTACAAAAACAGTAACTAAGGGAATGATTTTTAAAATATTTCTCTTGCCCATATCTGTGAAATTAAAATCAACAAGCTGCAGGATACAGCTTGTTGATTGGGTTTTAATTAGTTTTCATCTTCTTCTGCAGCTTCAAAATTGATTGAGTTATAGGCAGAATCTGTTAAAAGTGTATCTGCTTCTTTTTCTTCTGCAAGAGTAGCTTCCAGCAATGAAGCAACCTCATCCTCACCTAGCGTTTTAGCAAAAGCAACCAAAGTTCCATAAGAGGCAATTTCATAATGTTCGATTTTTTGTGATGCGGAAATAATTGCTGCATCACGTACCGGGCCAGCTTCCGTTTCTTCCATAATACTTTCTCCTTCTTTAATGAGCCCTTCCATGGCATCACATTTTTTGCCGCGGTTTGATTCTCCAAGTAGTTCAAAAACTTGATCTAATCGTTGAACCTGCCCTTCAGTGACTTTCACATGTTCTTCGATAGCCGCGATAAGCTTAGGTTCAGTAGCATTTTTAGCCATTTTTGGCAATGCTTTCACCAACGCTCTTTCAGCATAAACAATGTCTTTCAGTTCATCAATGAATAATTCTCTAAGCCCACTCGCAGCTGAAGATTTTGCGGCAACCTTTCTATTTGATTTACTGTTTTGCGTATCCGTTTTTTTCATAATAATAAGTTTAAATTATTGAGGTGATTATTATATTAAGCCATTTCTTTCTTTTTCCAATTCCCACACTCTGTGCTTTGCTATTGCACTCACAAACAGCTGATCTGCATTCAGATCATCGCCGGTAATGATGCCGGGATCGGTATGCTTTCTTCTTCCGACGTCAGATAATTCACTGATTAGCTCGCTTCCTTCACCAAAATAAATAGCTTTACAATGTCTGTATGCTTCGTTGATGAAATCTACTGTCATATTGAGGTTTTCGGGCTTTAAAAGACCTTTCACAGATTCTTCTCCCGCACAAATATGCAATGCATCAAAACAGACACTTGAAGTACTTGAAAGAGAATGATCAGGAATATAAGTTTGACCATCGGATGCAACAACCGGTGCTGTGCTTTCTGATATGATCTTTACCATTGCACCATTGGTGACTAATTTCTCTTTTAATAAATCAGCCGCAGAAGCATTGACACCGTCAGTCATCATAAAACCAATAACCCTGCTTTCTATGGTATTTTTCACTGTATTAGCCATGCTTAAAGCTTCAGAAATCATTACTTTCCCTTCTCTTTCTTCACTTTGCAATACTGCAGGATCTGCATCTGCGGGTATACTTTGATTAGGCTGAGAAAGTGTTTTCACCTCAACTCCGATTTTTGCTGCAACTGCCTGTGCAAGGCCCATATCAACGAATGCGAGCTGACCCACCATTCTTTCTCTGATCGCAGGAATGGTAACTTTTGAAAGTTCGAAAATAAATGCATTCTGAAGATGAGTTTTTTCATGCTCAGCCTGGCTGTTATAAAACAGCTTTGCCTGAGAGTAATGTTCAACAAAACTTTCACTTCTTGCTCTCACCTTTTGGCCGGAAACTCTTTCTTCCTGGCTGGCGAATCCGCCATCCTTAATCATTGCCTGATAAGGGCATCCTCCTCCAATAGAATTGGGTTCATAACTTACTTTTCCTTTTACTATCTGCTGTCTCATATGTCCGTCCCGTTGATTGTTATGAACGGTATTGATAGAACGGTTGATCGGTATCTCGTGAAAATTTGAAGATCCTAAACGGCTTAGCTGAGTATCTGTGTAAGAAAACAATCTGCCCTGTAAAAGGGGATCATTGCTGAAATCAATTCCCGGAACTATATGTCCCGGATGAAAAGCAATCTGCTCGGTCTCCGCAAAAAAGTTATCCGGATTTCTATTGAGGGTTAATGTTCCTACAATCTCAACCGGAACAAGTTCTTCAGGGATGATCTTTGTAGGATCCAGCAGATCAAAGTCGAATTTGTGCTCATCTTCTTCAGGTACTACCTGTACTCCGAAATCCCATTCCGGGAACGCCATGTTTTCGATAGCTTCCCATAAGTCTCTTCGGTGAAAATCAGGATCATTTCCTGAGATTTTCTGTGCTTCCGGCCAGGCTACAGAATGCACCCCCAGTTTAGGCTTGAAATGGAATTTAACGAAATGTACCTTTCCCTCACTATTAATAAATTTAAAAGAATGAACACCAAACCCTTCCATCATTCGGTAGCTTCGCGGTATTGCACGGTCACTCATTAACCACATGATCATGTGCGTACTCTCTGGCATCAGCGAAATAAAGTCCCAAAAGGTATTATGGGCAGAAGAAGCCTGTGGAATTTCGTGATCGGGCTCTGGTTTTACTGCATGCACAAGATCAGGAAATTTGATAGCATCCTGAATAAAAAACACCGGAATATTATTTGCCACCAAATCGTAGTTCCCTTCCTCAGTATAAAATTTTACGGCAAAACCTCTTACATCTCTCGCAAGGTCAGTACTCCCCCGACTCCCGGCAACCGTAGAAAACCTTACGAAAACCGGAGTCTCTGCACCTACTTCATTCAGAAATTTAGCTTTTGTGTATTTTTCCAGGCTTTTATTTAAAGTAAAAACGCCGTGTGCTCCCGAACCCCTTGCATGAACCACTCTTTCGGGAATCCTTTCATGGTCAAAATGAGTTATTTTTTCTCTTAAAATAAAATCTTCCAGCAGTGAAGGCCCACGCTCTCCGACTTTAAGAGAATCCTGATTATTGTTAATCAGAAGCCCCTGATTGGTGGTCAGCTTTTCTTTGCTGTTATCTGTGGTATGATTTTGAAGTTGATCATTCTTCGAGTTCGATCCTAATTTTTCATTTTCCATATTCTTTTATTGTTGATTGGTTCTTTTTTGATATAATGTGGCAATTTTAAAACACCGATTGACTTCAATCTCTTTCTCTGTCTGTTCATTTTAAATAATACTCTACTTTTAAAGCATTATCACTTCAAAACATAACTTTTTCCGAACAAGATTTCTTGCTGATATTAATTGTATTAAGAAATTGATTGAAAACGGTGAAATACCGAACGTGCAGTAAAATATCAAGTGATGCATCCTTCTGTGTAAAGAAAGGAAGATCACTATCACAGGTGTAATAATCGCTCATTTATATTCATTAATTTGGTGTATCTCAAAAATAACAACAATAAAACAGCGATCTTATGATCGTAATCATCTTAGAAAAAATTAAGTTGGCTTATAGCAATAAGTATACTTCTTAGGATTCAAATTCTAAATTATGACCTACATCATAAAATATTAAAATATACAAGCGTAATTTTATTTTTTTCGTTTTTTAACGATTAATACCACAGCATCATTTACAACGAAAGTCTAGTGTGGCTTTGAAAAACTATAACCTTATGCTCATTAAAACCGATCTATTAAACAGCTATGGTGCAGAAACTATTCCTGTAGAAGCCGCAGAAACTATATTCCATGAAGGTGATATTCCTAAATATTATTATCAGATTATCAGTGGAAGAATTAAATTAAATCATTTTGACGAGGACGCCAAAGAAATTATACAAAGTGTCCTGATTCCCGGGCAGAGTGTTTGCGAATTGCTGCTTTTTATTGAAGAAAGATATCCGGTAAACGCAGAAACGCTGCTAACCAGTGAAATTATAAAAATATCGAAAGAAAGTTTCTTACAATTACTTGCTGAAAATCCTGATGTTTCTATAGATATCAATAAATTTTTATCTGAAAGGCTGTACCAGAAATTTATCATGATGCAACATAATCTGTCGCTAAAACCTGAAGTTCGTCTTTTAGGTGTATTTGACTATTTTAAAAGCTACAGTAACAATAAAGAAAAATATTCGTTTGAAATTTATCTCACCCGAAAGCAGCTCGCTTCGATCACAGGCTTAAGAATTGAAACTGTTATCAGAACCATTAAAAAAATGGAGGATGACCAAATCTTAAAACTGATTAACAGTAAAATATTTTATTAGCAATTTAAGCGAAAATTACTGATACTAAATGTATTCGATCGATCTTAATTTATCCACAGTAAATAATTGGTTGAAAACCTACTGCATCTATCTCACATTGTGATACACAAATATAAGTACTGTGACTAACGTCATAAAATATCATTTCTTTCTTTTTTATGTTTGGCTTACCAAATTCAAGATATGAAAAAGCCAGCACTATTTTTAGCAGCTCCACCCGCAGCTGCTGTTTATACAAAATCTGAACCCCAATACATAGATCAAGAGCGTAAAAAACAAGCTATTGATGGCAGAAATTTTGCCACCATTCGAGCCTATCAGATACACTGCAAAACGAAAATTACTACATTAATCTAAAAGCAAGAAATGTCTAATTAAATACGTAAAGCTATGTATCCAAAAGGTAAGATTATTATTTCAGGACATACTATCACACAGGAGTACGATGAAACGGGAACAGTCGTTAAACGAAGTATTGCAACTAACCATCTGTTTCAATTAATATCGCATGAAAAAGAACACCGCATTGAGATTGTGTCTTCAGCGTCAAAAGACTGTGAAGAATTACTTAAAGCGTGTTGCGAATCATTACTTCAGAGTAAACATACTCATTTTGGAATTATTAATATCAATAAGGCAGATGACGAATATAATTCCAGAATATGTAATGCGAATACCATTATCCTGATTGGTGAACCTTCTGAAATTTACAGCTTTTTCTGTGCCGGTTTTCTTACCGAATTGGTTTACAGCAAATATCTGACAGATGAGAACTTCACACTGATCGGAATTAATACAGCTGCAATGGCATTATCAGATTTGATGATCGGCACAAAAAAGGCTGAAGCAGGATTAGGTCTCATTAAAAACTGCGTTATCAATCTACCTTTCGGTAACCATTCCGACTTTAAGAAACTCATAAAAACAGTGCTTTCCCACCAGAATTACCTGGGAGTCAATATCAATGGCGACATGTCGATAACTATTGAAAGAGGGTTCAAGACATTGTGTAAAGGCACCGGCTCGGTAATGATCATTAACGCAAGGGAAGTAAGTTCAAAGAGTTTAAAGCCTTTCAAACGGGGAGCTTTATTGTATGTGAAAAATCTAAAGGGACAAATTTTAGTAGATGGATCCAGGGTAGATCTCCGCACCGGCAACATCATAAAGCCTGATAAATTTGATTTTAATTTAAACTTTACGAACAGAAACAGCATTATCTGACAATCAAAATCTTGAGCGAAAGCAACAATTATATAAATAAAAACAATATCATAATGGAAATTAAATCGAATGACGCTACACCATTACGCCCGGATGGTGATCGTCTTTTAAATGCCCAGATTGTTGAAATGAATTTAAATCACTTTATCGCACAAATCAAAAGCGAAGCAGCATGGAGCGAAAGCGACCGCAATTCTGTAACAATTTTCAAATCAGAAGCAATGACCGTAGTGCTTATAGGACTCCGGAGTGAGGCACAATTAAAACCACATAAAGCGGAGGACCTACAAAGCATTCAGGTTCTGGAAGGCAGCATAGCGTTTACAAGCGAACATCAAAATTTCACTCTCAGAAAAATGCAGATGATTGCAGTGCAGAAAGAAATCTTCCACAGCGTCAAAGCTTTGACTGACAGTTTTTTATTGCTTACCTTGGTGAAAAACACCTGACAAGATTTACCGTACACAGATTTACAGCAAACAGCAACTTTAAGCAGACACATTTAACAATTCAATAGTTATGCTAAATGATCTTTAAAAATGAATTTGAGAATTGCATCGGATTTGTTACTATCATCGCTACATTATGGATGACAATATTTCCCTTCTTTCCAAATACCTACTATAGATAAAGTATCTGAAATATTTTCAGTTGGATTACCTTTTATTAAAAGTAAATCAGCCCTCATTCCTTCAGCAATAGTACCCCTGTCATTTAAACTGAATCTTTTGGAAATAACAGAAGTAGCAGATCTTAAAGCATCTATTGGAGTTAAGCCTGCCTGAACCAATAATTGCATTTCATGATGTACGCTCACACCGTGTGCAAGACCTCCAAGATGCGCCATAGGTACCGATACATCTGTGCCCACTAGTATATCTACACCTGCGTCAAATAAATCTTTTACGTTATTGTAATTATCCTCCATATTGCCTGATGGGAAAGTATTGAAGCAGGAGCACATCGTCATTTTCCAGTCTTCATTCAGTTTAGGTTCTACCCTTTCGTCTTTGGCAATATGACAAGCAGAATTACCAATTATAGAAGAATTCAGAACCAGGCAGGGTGTCACAAAAATAGCTTTATCGGCAATAGATTTAATCAGTTCAGGCGTCCAGTCCGGTCTGTCGATGAATAAATGGGCAAGCCCATCAACACCAACTTCAACTGCAGTCTTTGCAGCTTCAGCAGTTAATACGTGTGCAACTGCAATTTTACCTAATCTATGTGCTTCGTCAACTGCTGCTTTTAACACATTGGGTTGTATCATCGGTAAACCAGGTGCATTCATTACAGTACCTTCTTCAATCATTATTTTAAAATAATCGGCTCCATTTTCCATCTGTTGGTTTACAAATTCCACAGCACCTTCAATGGTTGTAACATCTAATTTAACCTCATCATCTTTGTTTCGTTCTGCGAAAGACGATACAAAGTCCTGTTTTTCCCGCTCTGTCATTTTCTCCATCTTTTTTAGGATAAAACTCGGTATACCTTCCTCTTTAGGAATTAATTCATCAGGATGTCCTCCCGGAGCAGTAAGCGCCATTCCTGAGGAGCGAACATCGGCTACAATGTCCCAATTTTTTATTTGCATTTCTCGGCCTCTTTTTGTCATCCCGCCCTGCATTTCAAGTTCAGTAGTGATCCCGAACTTTAAAGCATCGGCAAGTGAGTCTTCCGAAGTATGGACATGGGCATCTATTAGCCCGGGCAATAAGGTAGTCCCTGTACCATCAATTATTTCCGTATCCTCTAAAGAAATATCATTCCCATTTTCTGATTGTTGTGGTATGAAATCTGATATTTTTACGATTTTACCATCTTCAAACAATACATTCTTGATCCCCAACACTTTATTCCCATCAAACACATTTGTATTTACGATAGCTGTTTTTTTAAATTTTTTCATTTTTCTAAATTTTAAAATTTGTAATGCAAAGATAATTTCAACAACAAGAGTTATAATAGCTATATTTGGCAATAAAATAGCTGTAAACGGCCAAATATGATAGCGTTAAATGTTAAAAAAGAAACAGGTTTTTTAGAAAGTTTTGCCAGTTTGCTAGGCTCTGAAGTTAAAAATGGAGTACTGAAAATACCAAAAGATAAAGGAGCCGGTTATTTGAGAGGATTCAGGTTGGCTAATTCCATTGATATGATCGTAAGTGCTTATGAGTTTAATGATGATATTCTGGCTAAAAGATTTGGAAATCAAGACACACTGAATAAAATTCTTTTTTCTTATAATAATATTTTCCCAGACTTGAATTCCAAAATAAAGTCTGCAACCAATGATTTACCAACAATACAAATTATAAGGGGAAAATTGAATTTTGAAACCTTTTATCCCGCAAAGACTAAATTCAAATCTATATTTATTGGCATTGACTCTGATAGTTTACTGAGTTTTTTAGATCAGAATAATGAAAATGAAATTCTTGGAAATCTGATAGGCAGCGAACAAGCAATTCTTTTTGAAGAGTTCATTTCACCAAAAATACAGGAAGTAGCCTTGGATATTTTGGAATCAGATATTCCAGACTCGTTAAGTGATTTTTATTTTAAAATAAAAGCAGAAGAGTTAATATGTCTAACCCTAAAAGAGCTTTTAAAAAGAGGACATTACAAAGTGTACGCACTTAATGAAAATGATGTTCACAAAATTTATCATGTCAGAGACAAAATATTAAGTGAACTTGATAAATCTCCAGTGATTAAGGATTTTGCGGATCTCATTGCAATGAGCGAGTCTAAGTTTAAAAGATTATTCAAACAAATATTCGGAGATAGTTTTTTTAGCTATTATCAAAAGTTTAGGATGAGAGAAGCAGCACGTCTTTTAAAAGAAAATAAAATGACGGTGTCAGAAGTAGGCTATAGCCTTGGTTTTTCTAACTTAAGCCATTTTGCAAAAGTGTTTAAGGAACATTATGCAGTCAAACCTAAAGCGTTTCAAAAAGGATAGGGTTAGGAGTTGAGAATACCAATTACTCTCTCTAAATCACCTATTCTAGTGAACCTAGTAAATATTAATTATTTCTCATCCGGATGCAAGTGTTTTTCCAAAGTCTTATTCAGCCGAAGAAATATTCATTGATCAAAAGCATGAATGTTATTTGCTATTAAAGGTAATTTCCATAAATTATTGAGGTAAAATTATTTAAAATGCGTTCACTATTGAGATATTCATTTCGGAAGTTGAGGAAATAATGTTATCTGAGAAACTGATTCGACTGGAGCCAATTTGCAGTTATTAAATTTCTTCCTTTCGGTAGAGCCTCAAAGAACTTTTTGATTAATGTCTTTTGACTTCGTATAGCGTCGAGATTTAAAACAACTCCCAGTAAGCTTAACACAAGATTCGAAGACTGAACGGCTCCTCAATGAGCTTTTATATTTTCGTGATCTTTTTTTATTTTTTTAAACTTTTACTGAAAACAAAAAAAGCTTTAAAACATACGTTTTAAAGCTTTTTCTACCTTGATATTGTAGTTGCGATCCGGACGGGACTCGAACCCGCGACCTCCGCCGTGACAGGGCGGCATTCTAACCAGCTGAACTACCGGATCAATTTTTTTAAAGTAAATTGAGAAAACTTTCTGCGATCCGGACGGGACTCGAACCCGCGACCTCCGCCGTGACAGGGCGGCATTCTAACCAGCTGAACTACCGGATCAATTTTGTTTTAAAAGTAAATTGAATAAAAACTTTTTGCGATCCGGACGGGACTCGAACCCGCGACCTCCGCCGTGACAGGGCGGCATTCTAACCAGCTGAACTACCGGATCTCTTACAATAACCAAGCTTGTACCCTCTGTTATTGTGGTTGCAAAAATACAACTTTAATGCGAATCTGCAAGTATTTTAATAAAAAAAATGCTCCCCAATACGGAAAGCATTCATTATCAAAGCAATTTTTTTTTATAAGTGTGCGCTCAATTTCTCAGCGATGATCTCTTTTGGAGTTACACCAACCAATTTATCAACTACTTCACCATTCTTAAAAATAAGAACTGTAGGGATATTTCTGATTCCGTACTGCATAGAAATTTCCTGATTGTTGTCTACATCTACTTTTCCTACGACAGCCTTTCCTTCAAAATCTGCTGCTACTTCTTCGATGATTGGTCCCAAAGTTCTGCACGGTCCGCACCATACTGCCCAAAAGTCTACCAATACCGGTTTATCAGATTTTAAAACTGTTTCCTGGAACGAGCTGTCCGTAATTTCTAAAGCCATTTTTTTATTTTTAATTATTAATATTCTATTTAAATTCTGAGATCAAAATTACCACTTTTAAGCGAATAGCTTATCTATGCTCAACATTTGTATTTTCTATGATTAAATCTTTCGAAATTTCTGCTAAAGCATCCACAAAAGTATCAATATCTGCTTTTGTGGTCATGTGACTGAATGAAACACGCAAAGGAGTACACTCATCCATTTCATCCTCAGAAAGCACCATCATCATCACCATTGAAGGTTTCGAAGCTCCAGACGAACATGCGCTGCCCTGAGAAACCGCAATTCCTTTCATATCCAACTGTAAACCTATTAATGGATTTTTGTATGGTAATAAAAGACTGACCACCGTATATAAACTGTTTTCAGCTTCTGCACTTCTTCCGTTAAATTTAATTCCCGGAATTGCATCAGAAACTCTATCGATTGTGTACTGCTTAATATCCTGCATGTGTTGTGTATATGCATCCATATTTTTAAGTGAAAGCTCTAAAGCTTTACCTAAACCTGCAATACCACTTACATTTTCTGTTCCTGCTCTCAAACTTCTTTCCTGAGGACCGCCGGTAATAATTCCTTTTAATCCGCTTGATTTTCTGACAAAAGCAAAACCAATTCCTTTCGGGCCGTGAAATTTATGTGCACTGCAAGAAGCAAAGTCTACAGGAATATCAGATAAATCTAAATTCATGTGTGCCATTGTCTGCACCGTATCAGAATGGAATAACGCATTATGTGATTTACACAATTCTGCAATCTTTTTAATATCGACAATGTTTCCGATTTCGTTATTGGCATGCATTAAACTTACCAAAGTCTTCTTATCGGAAGCTTTTAGCAATTCTTCCAATTTATTTAAATCAATATCCCCTTTTTCATTTGGACGGATGTAAGCAACCTCAACACCCTTCCTGTTTTTCATATCTAAAATACTCTCGGAAACACATTTATGCTCCAATGGAGAACTGATGATTCTTTGAACTCCTAAATGTGAAACACTTGATTTGATGATCATGTTGTTGGATTCGGTTCCGCAAGAGGTAAAAATAATTTCTGCTGGCGTCACGTGAAGATATTCTGCAACCTGCCTTCTTACATTTTCAATTAAAATTTTAGCATCCTGCCCAAAACTATGGGTTGAAGATGGGTTTCCAAAATTCATTTTCATGGTTTCTACCATGGCATCGATAACTTCTTCTGAAAGTGGCGTTGTAGCAGCGTTATCTAAATATATTTTATTCATTTTTTATTTTGAATATTTTAATTCTACTGAATTGAACTGATAATTTGACGGAACAGAAAATATAAACCAAGGATTTGACATGACCTGAATCTCCATACCTCCAGATTGATACTCCGGAACTTCTACATATAAAGTATTATTTTTTACAGAAATACTTTTAATCGTTGAAACCTTGTGATCTCCGGAATTGAAAGTCCCTAAATTGTACAAAACAACTTTCTTATCTTTAGGAAAAACAGGAATTTGCATTATCGGTTCCATACCTGAAGCAGCAAAATTTTCTGTGATCTCTTTTTCGAGTTGCTGTTGATCTTTGATGATTGTAAAACCAGCCTGCTCTGCTCCACCTTGAGTTTCGGAAGCTAGAATTTCTCCTTTAGTTTGCATACCTTCAGATTTTTGTGCAGTCGTGCTTGTGCAACTCATGATGAATGCAAAACATACAATTAGCAACTTATTCATTTTATTTTTATTAATCTTTCAAAATTAGTGAAAAAATTGGTAATGTCCTTCATTTGCCCATTTCAGCATTGGTCTATCACCTGAGGTATCACCAAAAGCTATGATTTTATCGTATTTATCGTCCGAAATTTCTTTTTTTATTCTTTCTAATTTCTCTTTTCCATTGCAGTTTTTACCTATAAAATTTCCTGTGAAAATACCGTTTTTAAACTCTGCCTTTGTAGAAACAAGATTCATCTGTAATTTTTCAGCAAATGGTTTTGCCCAGATATCCAAAGAAGCCGTAACGATAAGACTTCTTGTATTCTCTCTGTCGATATTTTCAATGAAATCTAAAGCGTTTTCTCTTACAATTTTCGGATAGTTTTCTTCAAAAAACTGTTTAGATTTTTCTTCGATTTTAGTCTGAAGCTGGCCTTTTAAAATAGAACCGATAAAGCTTTTTTTTACTTTTTCAGTCTCCGCCAATTTTAATTTCAATAAAATAAAAAGCGGAATATGTTTTACAAACTGTACCCGAAATTTCGATGGATTATAAAATTTAAGATACAAAAACATCGTATCCTTATAAGTCAAAGTGCCGTCAAAATCAAAACAATACAATTTTTTCATACTCAATTAAAGTTTTAATTTCTTAAAAATAAATTCAGGAATATTTCTGATGATTAACATAATAACGCCCCAAATCGGTAAAACGTATGCTATATTTTTTTGTTTTTTAAATGCTTTATAAATACATTCTGCAGCTTGTTTTGGTGTAGCTGTTAATTTCGGATTCAAAGGTAAGCCTTCTGTCATTTTGGTTGCCATAAATCCTGGCTTTACAGTCATTACATGAACCTTTTTATCAAAAAGATAATTCCTTAAACCGCTTAAATAAGCTGTAAATGCAGCTTTGGCGCTTCCGTATATAAAATTACTCTGTCTTCCTCTGTCACCGGCAACCGATGAAAGTCCGATGATGGTTCCCGATCTTCTGCTTTCGAATTTCTGAGCAAAATAATTCATCACAGGAACTAATTTTGAGTAATTGATATCTATAATTCTCTCTGTATTTTTATTGTCGTACAGCCCTTCTTCCGTACCTTCTCCCAAATAACCCGTTGCACAGAAAAGCAGACTGGAGTTGATTTGATCAAACTCAGAATAATTGATTGATTTTGTTAAATCTAATTCGATAATCTCTGACTGTTGCAGAAATTTAACGTCGATATGTCTTGCAAATCTTTCTGTGGTTTCTCTATTTGAGGTAAAAAGATAAATTCTTTCAAACTTTTCGCCTTCCTGCAAAGCCTTTTCTACAAACGCCTGCGCTACTTCCGATGTACTTCCCAGAACTATCATTCTACTTATTATTTAAAATTCGTTTGTGCTGTAAAGACACAAATTTTGAGCTGTTGACATTTTTCAGATAATCTGTGAGCGAAGATCTGCTCATGCTGTCTTTCGTTAAATAAATTCTTCCGCCAAACTCCTGAACGATCTGATCAAGCTGATCAACCAGCTTCTTAAGTTTTGAATTCACTTTAAAATCCAAAGCTAAAGTATAGCCTTCGGTTGGGAAAGAATTGTATGCTTCAGGATTATTTTCGCCGAAAAGTTTTAAAACTGCTAAGAAAGAACCATTTCCGCTATTGGCAATCGTTTCAAGGATTTTTTTCATTCCCTCTTTCCCTGTTTCTTTAGGAATGACCATTTGATATTGTATAAATCCTGATTTTCCGTAGATTTTATTCCAGTCGGTTATGGCATCCAAAGGGTAGAAAAATGTTTCGTAGTCAGTAAAATTTTTTAATTCTTTTTTAGATTGCTTTTTATAGTAAAGAAAATTAAAAATCTTCACAGTTAAAGCATTCAAAACAAAATTCGGGAAATAGAAAGGTACTGTCGGAGAGAATTTCTTTTTTAGAACTAAAGGATTTTTAGCTTCATTTCCGGTGAGTTCATGTCTGAAGGCATGTTCGCCCCGCATCAGAATACTTCTTCCGATATTTTTACCTTTTTGAAGGCAGTCGATCCATGCAACAGTATACGTCCAGCTTTCACTTTCTTCAAAAAGTCTGAATATTTCATCTAAATTTTCTGCTTTGATGCTTTCCTGACGAATGTATGCAGTTTCAATATTTTTAAGCTTAAATTTTGCTGAAAGAATAATTCCGGTGAGTCCCATCCCGCCGATGGTTGCCCAAAATTTATCTGAATTTTCTTCTCGTGAACAGATGATGATATCACCGTTTTCGGTCATCAATTTAAATTCGGTAACGTATTCTGAGAAACATCCTTCGGCATGATGATTTTTACCATGCACATCAGATGCAATAGCACCGCCTACCGATATAAATTTTGTTCCCGGAGTTACATATAAAAAATAACCCTGTGGCACAGAAATTTCAAGAACTTCGGAAAGCAAAACTCCGGATTCGCATTCGACAATTCCGTTGAGACGGTCGAAGCTGATGAATTTATTTAGTTTTTTGGAAGAGAAAATATTTTCGCCCAAAGAAGCATCGCCGTAGCATCTGCCGTTTCCTCGGGCAATAACTTCATTGTGATTGAGTACAAATTCTTTTATTTTTTTGAAGCTGTTTTCAGACCTCATTTCTTTTTCCACGATTGGAAAATTGCCCCAATTTGTAACTTTTTGTGTGAAATTTGGTTTCATCTGTGATTAATTATTTTTGTTATTTCAGATGCAATCACCATAAAATTTTATTATTATTTTTGTTATTGAGTCTGCTCAATTCCATTATTTAAAATAAATTAGAATTAAAAATGCGGCAACCCATAATAATAATGTAACCTGAATATATCGGTCTCTGTAAACAATTTTTGTAGGAGATTCGGTTCTGTTGTAGACCAACGTTTGCTGTAAATATCTTAGAAAGGCAAAAACAACAAAAATTACCGTGTAAAATACGGCTTTATGTAATTTAAGCTGAATTTCTGGAGACAGTGTAAACATCAGATAACAAACAATCGCCAATGTCACTGAAATGGAAAGTGCAATATCTGCAAACTGCACATTATAACCATCAAGCGCTCTTCTGGTTTTACCTGAAACCTGAGCATTGATGAGCTCGCCACGTCTTTTTCCGATTGCTAAAACTAGTGCTAAAACAAAAGTCAATAATGTTGCCCATTGAGAAATAAAAATTCCGGTGATATATCCACCAGCCTGAACTCTTAGTACAAATCCTGTGGCAATGATGAAAATATCGATAATGGGAACATGCTTTAGTTTAAATGTATAGGCAAGATTCATCACAAAATAAATCCCGATAATGGCTGCAAACTTCCACAAACTTTCATGGAAACTAAATTGTGCAAAGAAGATCAATGCGATATCTAAAATAACTAGACCTGCAAGAATACTCAGTGCTTTTCTTTTTGAAATTGCACCGCTTGCCAGAGGTCGTCTTCTTTTTTCCGGATGCTGCCGGTCTGCTTCAATATCGTTGTAATCGTTCAGAATATAAACAACGCTTGCCGCCAGAGAGAAAATGACGAATGCAAAGATACTTTTAGTCAACAGGTCTACATTCTGAATACTCCCCGAAAAAAACAAGGGCACAAAAACAAACAGATTTTTTACCCATTGCTCTACACGAAGTAGTTTTAGATATTTTTTCATTTATGTAATTTCGTTTGCAAAAATAGTGATTTTAAACCAAAAAAAATGCCGTTTAAAAATACAAAAAAAACCGCCAAGGCGGTCTTTTATGATAATATTTATATGTTAACGATTATTGCCCTTGCTGAGCGTCATTAATCATTTTTTCGTTGGCCGTAATTGCAAACTCTACTCTTCTGTTTTTAGCTCTACCAGCATCTGTATCATTTGAAGCTACCGGCATTGATTCACCCTCACCTAGAGCGAAAAGTCTGCTAGAAGAAATTCCTTTAGACATTAAGTAAGATCTTACAGAGTTGGCTCTTCTTTCAGAAAGCTTTTGATTGTAATCATCAGCACCTTTGCTGTCTGTGTGTCCGTAAATGTTGATATTCGTATCAGGGTTATTTACTAAAACCTGAGTTAACTTATCTAAGTTTGTTTTTGCTAATGATGTAAGATCAGAAGAATCAAATGCAAAAGTTACAATGCTTTCATTCATCGTGATTTTAATACCATCACCCACTCTTTCTACTTCAGCACCAGGTAAAGTTTCTTTAATATCTTTAGCCTGCTTATCCATTTTGTTACCGATAACATTACCTGCAACACCACCGATAATACCACCTAAAACAGCTCCTAATGCTGCATTCTTACCTTTACCAACATTGTTCCCAAGAACACCACCGATAACAGCTCCGGAAGCAACACCTACTGCAGTACCTCTTTGCTGGTGATTAGAATTCTGTACAGCTTCACAACTTGTAAGCAATAATGCTGATGATAAGAAAAATGCTCCTATATATGATTTATTAAATTTCATTATGTTTATTTTAAATAGTTAAATTATTTCATTCCGGTTCTCTCGAAGTTGTAAACAACTTTTATCGTACTTCCATCAAATGGCACATTTTGTTCTAATGAAAACTGGTCTGTTGTCATATTGATTACATTAAGTGTGTACCCTGCAGTATTCTGTTTTGCTTTTGTTCCCTCCTGAATTTTTTTGAATAAGAACGTGTTTCCGTCTTTTACTTCAAATTTAATCGGCTGGGTTAATGCAGGGCAGCTTCCGCCACCATTTAATGTATATGCTCCAGTATAGTTATTTGGAATGAATCTCCAGTGGCTTCCAACAAAACATTGTGCATCAGTACCTTCATCAAAAGGCTTGATTTTATATTGCTTGTCATAATCAATGCTTACAATTTGAAAGTCCCCTTTCATTTTAAGAAATTCTGATCTGTTGCCTTGTGCATCTGCTCCTTTTTTAACGGTGGAACAAGACACTGCAAAAAGTGATGTTCCTAAAATTCCCGCAAGTAATAACTTTTTCATATGTTTTTTTTTCGTCAGATAAAACCGGAAGTTGATTTTATCTTTTTGTTTATTATTCATAAAGTTAGTACAAAAAACCGTGCCAAAACAAATTTGCAAAAAAATAAAAGCCCGAAAAAATCGGGCTCTCATTATTATGATCGAATAAGTATTTGATTATTATTTCCTTACCGTTTTCTTATCTTTTGCAGGTTTTTTCACTGAAGAAGCTTTTCCGTCATAGAAATTATTGAAAGCATATTCTGCTGCTTTTTTCACATCAATCACACCACCAGCCTGAGATTTTTGCCCAAACTCATTTTCTGTGCTCGTATTGCTCGTTTTAACTAAAGCTTCGATGATCTGCGCAGGTTTTAGGTTTGGCATATAAGCCAATAACACTGCTGCCGCACCAGCCACTACAGGAGAAGCCATTGAAGTCCCCTGTTGATAACTGTATTCATTATTCGGAACTGTAGAATAAATTTCTTCACCCGGAGCAAATACATTCACCATGTTTTTATTGTAGTTTGAAAAGCCTGCTCTCAACTCGTTATTTCTGTTGGTACTTGCGCCCACAACCAAAACATTATCAACGAACGGAGCTGCATCAGTTACATTTTTAAAATTGGTAGGATATGCTAAATGCTCGGCAACATCTTCGTTTTCGTTACCTGCAGCTTTCACCAAAAGAACTCCTTTATCATCAGCATATTTGAATGCATCCCAAACCACATTTTTACCTGGAGAAACCGGTTTACCAAAGCTCATATTCAAAACTTTAGCACCATTGTCTACAGCATATCTGATGGCGTTTGCAACATCTTTATCTCTCTCATCCCCATTAGGAACAGTTCTTACAACCATAATTTTAGCTACTTTCGAAGCTACGCCATACTGCACTTCCTTACCTTGTGGCAAACCTGCAATGATCCCTGAAACGTGGGTTCCATGCTCTGCATCTGGACCTTGGTAGTGATTATTTCCGTAATTTTTCTCAGAATAGTCATCGTAGTTATCCCCTACAATTTCTGCTCTCGGATCAAATGCAAGATCATACTGTTGAGCCATTGGACCAAAATGATCTAGCGCACCCTTCATCTCATCTTTCAGCATTTTCTCTACTTCTGCAGGAGATTTTCCTGCAAATTCTGGGCTTTGCGCTAAATTATTTAGGACTTGAAGACCGATTGCCTGTTTTTGTTCGCTCGGTTTTATACTTGCAAGGTTTTCTTTCGTCAATGGTTTTCCGTTCAGCATTTTAACCATTTCCGGAATTGCGTCATTAACCATGCTTGCTTGTTGGAAAGATTGTCTTGCATCAACACTTTTTTTAGTAAAAAGCTCTTTTGATTTCATATACATAGCAAATTCTTCAGGCATTTTTGCTTGATTTGCTTTGTTTTTTGCAGAGTCATCACCTTCGAAAACTGGCTTATATTTAGCAACAACTCTCGTTACTTCCATATTATCCACACCAATATCCCCGTTTTTACCACCGATAAAATTCCATCCGTGAACATCGTCGATATATCCGTTTCCGTCATCATCTTTTCCGTTATTTGGAACTTCATTTGGGTTTGACCAAATATTCTTAACCAATCCCGGATGATCAACCTGAACACCGCTGTCTAAAACTCCTACAACAACTGTTTTAGGTTTAAGACCTTTAGATTCAAGATATTTATAAGCGTTTTCTGTGTTGACACCATATACTTTTGAAGTGGCAAAATCTTTATGATACCATGTCATTAAATCTTTATCTTCTTTTGGATCAACAGCCGCTTTTGCGCCTTGAGCATAAGAATAACTAAAACCTGCTAAAAAGACAGCAGCTAATACTATTTTCTTCATTTTACTAGAATTGTTTAATATTTTTAAGATAAGTCACAGATTCTGGCCCTTTGTTACATATAAGATCTAAAATTGATAAATCTTTTAAAAAACCATATTTATCTGTGAATGTTTGATAATATTCTTCCATCTCAAATTCTGTTTCAACTTTCGTAGAAAATTTTTCACGAAAATTAATTTCAGATGGAATTTTGATATATTCCTGATTCAAAGATTGTGCCTTTTCTGTCTTTAGTACTTTCTGAATGATGTCGATACTTTTTAAATTAAAATCCAGCAAGAATTTTTCTTTTTTCTCATAAAGAACTTCAAATTTATCTTCATAATATTCAAAGTAAGCTGAACCCTGATAAACATTTTTGATTGATTTCCAATGGATCTTCAACCAATCTTCCCTGTAAGAAATTTCGGTATCCTTCATTTCTCTTTTTCCTGTATGATTGATAGGAATAACAAGGGAAAGTTTCCCGTTTGCCCCATAGATATTGGTTCTGTTTCTGTACGTTTGTTTTGGAAAACTCTCGTACTGCTCAAAAGTCACTTCATTTTCAGGATCTAAAAAAACTGAAAACCATGAGATAGGTGGTAGATAAAATACCGGTAATAATATTTTCTGCATGTTAATTTAATTTTTAGGATAAAAAACTCTTCCCACAATATCTTTCTTATCAGCGAAACCAACGAATCTTGAGTCTAAACTTGCGTTACGATTATCACCAAGAAAAAATACTTTTCCGGGAGGTACTGTCAGCGGACCAAAATTATCTGCATTCCACTGTTTACCAAAAGTTTTAAAAATATCAGGTTCAGTATTTGTATTGATGTATCTTTCAAAGAAATAATCTTTTTTAAGATTTTTTCTGGAAAGGTGGGTAATATAATGATTTTCGTCGATTGGGAAAAAATCTTCTTCCGCAGCTCCTTCAATAAGATGGTTAGCAAAACCTCTGTCAATTTTATATGCTTGATTTATTTCAAACTTTCCACTGATAAGAGAATCATTTACAAACAAGTCTCCGTTTTTTATTTGAATTTTATCGCCTTCTATCCCGACAAGCCTCTGAGCATAATTTCCTAACGGATAATCTGGGTTATTTTGTTTAAAAACGAGAATTTTATTTTTTTCGTAAGGTAAAATATTACTCATTAATATCCAGCCTCCTCTTTTAATTGTAGGCTCACTTCCAGCTGTGGGTAATAAAGCATATTGCAAAACCCCAGAGAGTTTTGCAATAATTAATATACTTACAATAAAGCTTCCGGTAAGGAGAACTCTATTAAAAATTTTATTTTTTGACACTATTCGTCTTCAGTTTTTTTCTTTCCAAAAAGTTTAACAAAATACTCCCAGCCAAAGAAAAGAACAAGAATCAGAGCGGCAATCCACCAGTAAGAAGTTTTATTGGCTTCTCCTGTATTGGTCGCTTTGAACATTCTGTCCCAACGAACTCTCATTCCGTCTGCTTGGTAAGAAGACTGCGAATCTTTGAAAGCTCCTTCCACACTCATCCAGGTAAACATAGGTTTACCAACGATATTTTCTTCAGGTACAAAACCAAAGAATCTTGCATCTAATGAAGCATCTCTGTTGTCACCGACCATCATATAATAATCCTGCTGAATCGTGTATTGATTGGTTTCTTTTCCGTTAATAAAGATTTTACCGTTTTTATTTTCTAAAGTATTGTGTTCGTAGTTTTTAATAATCCACTGATATTCCGGTAAAGTTTTATCATTGATGGCTACAACATCGCCTTTTTTAGGGATTTTAAGAGGACCGTATTGATCTTGATTCCATCCACTATTGATTGGGAAAATTGAATTGGTGGTATCAATTTTCATTTTGGCCTCATCATGATAAGCAACTGCAGATTCACCTTTTGGTTGAATATGCTCCTGCATGTCAATTACCTGTGGAAGCTTTTTAATTTCGCCAGCCATCTTTTTGGTAAGGCCTTGAAAATAATACACAAATCCACCTTGTTGGTTCTGACCTTCCTGAACCGGTAAAAATCCGAAAATTTTATACAAACCTGGAATATCAAGCTGACTTCCGGTGTTTACAATATATCTGTGCTGAACTTCCTGATCACCAAGAAAAACTTCAGGCTTACCATTGATAAACATTTTACCGTCACGCATTTCGAAAGTATCCCCAGCAACGGCAACACATCTTTTCACATAAGGATCAGCACGGTCAAGCGAAACGTGTACAGAATCTCTTGGATAATTGAAAACTACAATATCCGTTTTCTGAGGTTTGCTGAACTGGAAAATTCTTTCGTAAGGCAATTTCACAGCCTCAACATAAGATTTCGGATCGTCTTTTGGGTTTCCTTTTTCACCGGTGTCGAGAATAGTTCCTTGTAAAAATGGGATTGCTAAGGGACGCATCGGTAATCTGTAACCGTAGCTCCATTTATTTACAAAAAGGAAATCTCCCACTAAAAGTGTACGCTCCATCGATCCTGTGGGAATCCCAAAAGGCTGGGTGAAAAACACGTGAATAATGGTAGCGAATACTACTGCAAAAGTGATAGATCCTACAAATGTATCTTTTTTCTTGGATGCTTTTTCCTCTTCAGTAAGGTATAAATCATTTTCGTCTTCCAGCTCTACATCCTTCGAGTAGTTAACAGTAGCCATGTAGATGAAAGGCAGAATAACCGTCAGAACCTGATGCTGAACCAGACTTTTACCAAATTTTTTCATTAAATAAATATGGAAAACAGACATCATGATTGGTCCCACGATTGGCAGATACGATAAAATTGCCCACCATTTCGGATGTTTTGTTTCTTTTAGTATAATGAAATAATTGTAGAAAGGTACAAACGCCAATAAAGGACTATACCCCATCTTTTTGAACAGCTTCCAAGTGGAAATCCCCATCAATACTGATAAAATGAGAACATAAACTGTATACGTTAAAAAATAATTCATAAATTTTCAATATGAGTAATGAGCAATTTGTAATCAATAATTGATGATGAATACAAATCTCTATGATTAGTTTACGAAAGTTTGGTTTTGTTACAAAATTAAAGTCCCAAAACGTCTTTCATTGTAAAATTTCCTTTTCTATCTTTAATCCATTCTGCAGCAACGACTGCGCCCAGCGCAAAACCGTTTCTGTTGAATGCGGTGTGTTTTATTTCAATTTCATCCACTTCACTTCTGTAGAAAATGCTGTGGGTTCCCGGAACTTCATCTTCACGGATGGCGAATATTCCCAATTGCTTATCCTGAGTTTCTTCAAGCTTCCAGGCATCGTATTTCGGATTATTTTTGAAAATTCCTTCAGCTAGAGAAATAGCTGTTCCGCTAGGCGCATCCAATTTGTGAATGTGATGAATTTCTTCCAACTGACAAGAATATTCATCGACGCTTTTCATTAAATCTGCCAACTTCTCGTTTAACGCAAAAAATAAATTAACCCCTAAACTAAAATTAGAACCGTATAAAAATGCGGTTCCGTTTTCTATCGCTAAATTTTCTATCTCAGATTTTCTTTCTAACCAGCCCGTTGTTCCGCAGATGACAGGAACTTTATTTTCCAAACAGGCTTTAATATTATCAAAAGCTACTTCGGGTAAAGAAAATTCAATAACAACATCAGGATTTTTCAAATTTTCAGCAGTTGGAGTTTCTTTTAACCGGGCGACAACTTCATGGCCTCTTTTTGTGGCAATCTCGTCAATGATTTTACCCATTTTCCCATATCCAACTAATGCTATTTTCATATCTAAAAAGTTTTTAAAACTTGAAATTTAAACTCAATCCTGTTTTTGGCGGATTGTTTCCGAACTCATCATAAATAATGGCTGGTGTGAACGTCAAATCCGGATCTTTACGACCTTCATACAAATGCGCATCAACTACAGCATCAACAATGTTTAAAATATAAATAAGTCCGGTAATCGCAATGGCGTAATCTCTCTGTCTCTTTGATCTGTCCTGAGCATTTGCCAAAGCAATTTTATCTAATCTTGGATTGCTGTCGACAAATTCATTGGGAGTTCCGTTGAGTTTTGCGATGTAATATTCTCTGTATTCTAAATATCTGTTCTGATTCCAGATGGCAATTCCTACTCCTACACCCACAGCTCCCCAAACGACAGGGATTTTCCAGTATTTTTTGTTATAAAACTGCCCCAGTCCCGGCAAAACTGCAGAATACAAACCTGCTTTTGTGGGATTAAGTTTTTTAACGGTTATTTTCGCCGGAGCATTTGCTTTTTCTATGCTTTCAACGACCGATGTTTTGGGAGTTTCTTTCACAGAAACACTGTCCATAGGAACAGTTTCCAGACGGATGGTATCGTTGCGTGTAACCTGCGAAAAAGTAATCACAGATAAACATAAAAAAAATGTGAAAAAGATTTTTTTCATCTATTTAATATGAGATAAAATATATTCCAGCTCATCTTCATTTTTAAAATCTAAAACAATTTTCCCTTTTTTACCGGTTCCAACAGTTTTAATTTCCACTTTTACCTCAAGAATATCAGCAATGGTTTTTTGTGCTCTCTTGTAATTATTAGAAAGTTCTACTTTTGCTTTTTTAGCGGCCGGAGATTTTGGATTTTTAAATGCGGTTGCTGCCTGCTCAGTTTGACGAACATTCAGTTTTTCTTTGATGATTAATTCAAATAAAGCCTGCTGGTGCTCTTCATTTTCAAGACTGATGATTGCTCTACCGTGCCCGGCTGAGATTTCACCGCTTCTGATGGCATTTTGAATATCCGGATTTAATCTTAACAATCTAATCGAGTTGGTAATCGTACTTCTGTCTTTCCCAACTCTTTGGCTCAGATTCTCCTGAGTCATCCCGATTTCTTCCATCAATCTTTGGTAGGTCAATGCAATTTCGATAGAATCAAGATCTTCACGCTGAATATTTTCAACAAGAGCCATTTCCAGCAATTCCTGATCATTCACTAAACGGATGTACGCCGGAACAGATGTTAAGCCAGCAATTTTACTTGCTCTGAAACGTCTTTCCCCGGATATGATTTCAAACTTTTCACCGTCTTTTCTTAAAGTAATCGGCTGAATTACTCCAAGATTTTTGATGGACTGCGCAAGTTCATTTAATGCTTTTTCGTCAAAATAAGTTCTTGGCTGAGTGGGATTAGGATAAATATCTTCAATAGAAACTTCCATGATATTTCCTACAAAGTTTTCTGCTCCTTCATCCGTTGCAGAATTTACCGTAGCCTTGGATTCAGCACTCAAAATAGCACCCAAACCACGTCCCATCGCTCTTTTCTTGTCTTTCATATTATGCATATGGCTATTTGCTTTTGCACTTCGACCCGCTCAGTGTTACAGCTTTTTAACTTTTTATTTAATTCTTTACTAAATTTTCATTTTTCAACAGAACTTCTTCTGCCAACTGAAGATATTGAATCGCTCCTTTGCTTTCTGCATCATAGTTCAAGATACTTTCGCCGAAACTTGGTGCTTCGCTCAATCTTACATTTCTGCTGATGATCGTTTCAAAAACCATTTCCGGGAAATGAGCGTGTACTTCTTCTACGACCTGATTTGATAATCTTAAACGACTGTCATACATCGTCAACAACAAACCTTCGATATCTAAATCTTTATTATGAATTTTCTGAACGTTTTTGATGGTATTCAAAAGTTTACCCAAACCTTCCAAAGCAAAATACTCACACTGAATCGGGATAATTACAGAATCTGCTGCCGTCAATGCGTTGACCGTAATCAAACCTAAACTTGGTGCACAGTCGATGATGATATAATCGTAATCATCTCTTACCGTCGCTAAAGCTTTTTTCAGCATATACTCACGGTTATCTTTGTCTACCAATTCAATTTCTGCGGCAACCAAATCGATATGAGAAGGAACAATATCCAAGTTAGGAGTGGATGTCCTCTGGATACAGTTTCTTGTTTCAACACTGTGTTCCAAAAGGTTATATGTGGAATATTGAACTTCTTCTACCCCAAGGCCAGACGTCGCATTAGCCTGCGGATCTGCATCGATGATTAATATTTTCTTTTCTAATACCCCTAATGCTGCGGCTAAATTAACAGCGGTTGTAGTTTTTCCCACGCCCCCTTTTTGATTAGCGATACCTATGATTTTTGCCATTGCTTGAACTTTAAGTTTCAAAAATACACTTTTTTCTCTGCTTTTAAGGAACGACTAAAACGAAAGTTGAGTTAAAATATTGTTAATAAGGATTTTATACCCAAAAAAAATTATCCACAAAAAATAGTATTTTGTGGATAAGTGAAAAGATTCGTTCTGAATAATATTAATTATCGAACTTCATGGAAATGGGAAACTTAAAGTAGCTTCTTACCGCTTCCCCTTTTTTATTTTTACCCGGAATCCATTTTCCTTTTACGGCTTTAATGGTTCTTAGCGCTTCTGCGTTAAAAGAAGCATCTTTTCCGTTGGTTTTAATCTCTGAAATAGTTCCGTTTGTTTCTACAATAAAAGTCACAGTAGTACTCAACACCCCTTCATTATCAAATCCTGAATTATCAAATTTATTCATTACTTTATTTCTGAATGAATCAATTCCTCCTTCGAAACTTGCTTGTACCGCAGCCACTTCAATTGCATTGGGGTCTTTTGGAACTTCGATTGTTGGAGGTTGTACATTATTAATAACTGGTCCCGTTCCAATTGTTGGAATTTGAGGCACATGAACATTTGGTGGTGCAACTACTCCGTCTGGATTATTTTTTACTCCGGCAATCGCCCCTTCAATCTTTTCTGCAACTTGCTCGTTAGTAGGATTTGCTGTCGGCTCAGGGATTCTGTCATCGAAAGTTTTCACTGGAGCTGGAGCTGTTTGAGGTGGTACTACCGTAACAGGTGGCTTAACTGTAGGATCATCCGGAATAACCATTACTGGTGTATCTGGAGTAAAATCTGTTATAGGATTTTCAGCGGTTCTAAACGCTGAAATGATCATTGGTGTAATAGACATTACTGCCAGAAGACTCACCCCTATAAAAAGTGATTTCGTTAGAATTCTGTCTGATTCATTTCTTAAAACATAGGCACCGTATTGTTTGTTACGGTTTTCAAATAGGATTTCATTCAGTCGAAATTCCCGGTTTTCTAGTAGGTGTTTCATCACGATAAAAATTAAAATTGTTAATATATTGCGATTATTAGTTTTCTATATGGTTTGAATTAATCTTTAAAACAATATCAAAATATTTGCCAAAATATTATCAAAACAGAATCATTTTGTTAAAATGTGTAACGAATTGTAAAATTAACTATTTATTGAATAGGATTTTGATGGATTTCCGGTCATGGAAGCTGCATGAGTGAAGTTTACGATTCTTCTTCTTTGGAGTGGTGCCTAAAAATTGAAATAATTTTTGACGGGGTGGTTTGAGAATGTGAAAACAGAGTAATTGTAATCTATTTTTCAAAGAAGCACCATTTTCCTAGCCCCGATGGGAACGGCATCCTTTTTTGTTTTTTGGCGCAGGAAATTAGCCTAGGGAAAAACAAAAAAGATATAGTGGACAGCGGGAAAGAGCTCCCGAAAATATGAATAATAAGTAATGAGCAATAAGTAATTTATGAGAGCTTTGATATTGGTAATAACAAAAAAAAGAGACTATCGGCTGACAGTCTCTTTGATTTTATATGAAAATTCTTTTCTTAGAATAATTCTTTTCTGATGATATTCTGACTTCTTTCTGGCCCTACAGAAACTAAGTAAACATTGATTCCTAAATACTTTTCGATAAACTCAATGTATTTCTGAGCAGTATCAGGAAGTTCGTCATAGCTTCTAACTTTCGTCAAATCTTCGTTCCAACCCGGTAAATCCTGATAGATTGGCTCGTAGTTGTATAATTTCTCTGTTGAAGAAGTGAAATAATCAATGATTTTTCCGTCTTCAGTTTTGTAATGGGTAACGATTTTCAGGTTTTCAATTCCTGTAAGAACGTCTAATTTCGTGATGACCAAATTATTGATTCCGTTGATCATACAAGCGTGCTTCAAAGAAACTAGATCTAACCAACCTGTTCTTCTCGGTCTACCTGTAGTCGCTCCGAATTCACCACCGATCTGTCTGATGCTTTCTCCTAACTCATTGTCCAATTCAGAAGGGAAAGGTCCGTTTCCTACTCTTGTACAATATGCTTTGGCAACACCAATCAGGTTTTTCAATGAAGTTGGCGGAACACCGGCTCCTGTACAAACTCCTCCAGTTGAAGGAGAAGATGAAGTAACGTAAGGATACGTTCCGAAATCGATGTCTAACATCAACGCCTGCGCTCCTTCGAACAATACGTTTTTACCGTCTCTGATTGCTTCGTTCAGTTCCAATTCAGTATCAACGATTCTTTCCTGAAGTTGTTTTCCGATTTCTAAATATTCGTTGTAGATTTCTTCAACGTCTAAAGTAGGTTTGTCGTAATATTTTTCGAAAAGAGAGTTTTTAACTTTTAAGTTTTTCTCAATTTTATCTCTTAAAATCTCAGGATTCAAAAGATCTACCATTCTGATACCGATTCTTGCGATTTTATCTTCATAGCAAGGTCCGATTCCTTTTTTGGTGGTTCCGATCTGAGTTCCTCCGTGCTCTTCCTCACGGTAAGTATCCAAAAGAATGTGGTAAGGCATGATAACATGCGCTCTTCTGCTGATAAAAATGTGGTCTGTTCTCAAGCCTTTGCTTTCGATCTGGTTCACCTCTTTAATGAAAGATTTAGGATTTACCACTACGCCATTGGCAATGATACATTTCCCTTTACACTGCAAAACTCCTGAAGGAAGAAGGTGCAAAACAAATTTCTCTTCACCCACATACACGGTGTGACCAGCGTTGTCTCCGCCTTGGAAACGTACAACGTAATCAGATTTTGCCGATAAAACATCAGTGATTTTTCCTTTACCTTCATCTCCATACTGAAGACCTACAACTACGTAAGTTGACATATTTTACTTTTATTTTAGATTCGTACAAAATTACTTTTAAAAAATTGGGTGGGCAAATTTGAGGGGAATTTTATTTTTGGGTGAGTGGAAATCATGTGTTCTCAAACTTAATTAATTGAATAATATCTTCATTAAATAAATTTTGAGTATATACCAACAATTGGTATATTTGATTTAAAATTATTACAATGGCAAAAAACACATCCATATTGTTAGGCGATTATTTTGACAACTTTATCAGTCAACAGATTAAATCTGGGAAGTTTTCTTCTGCAAGTGAGGTTGTGAGAACAGCTTTAAGAATGTTTGAGCATGAAGAATCTAAAAAATCAGAATTAATTAACGAATTAAAAAAAGGTGAAAAATCTGGATTTATTGAAAGTTTTGACCGTAAAGAGTTTTTAAAAAATCTTCACCAAAAACATTCTGTTAAATAATGAAATACAGAATAAGCACAGAAGCGTCAATAGACTTAGAAAAAATTTGGTTGTACACTTTTGAGACTTGGTCAACTGAACAAGCTGATCATTATTTTGATTTGATAATGAATGAAATTGAATACTTATCTAAAAATCCAAAATCAGGTAAAGATTATAGTAATATTAGAAAAGGATATTTCAGATCGAGAGTAAAATCACATTTTATATTTTACAGAATCAATATTAAAAATGAAGAAATTGAAATTATCAGGATTCTTCATCAGCAAATGGATATTTCGTCGAGATTGGATGAATAAAATAGAAATCTAACAGGTTTTAGAAACCCGTTAGATTTGCGACTTTTAATTTTCAATCAAAGAAATTTCACCACTTATCCCAATCTCCTCCAAAAACACCCCATCATGCGAAATCACCACCAAAGTCCCATGATAATCTTTAATAGAATTGGTGAGAATTTCCACATTCTGAAGGTCTAAATTATTCGTTGGTTCATCGAGAATAATCATATCGGGCGCTTTATTGCTGATGGAAAGTCCGCACAGCAGAAGTCGCAGACGTTCTCCGCCGCTCAGAATATCGCATTTTTTGCCCCAGCTTTCTTTTCCGAATAAAAATCTTGACAGTAATGTTTTCACTTCAGATTCCGGCATTGCATTGTCGTTGAACTGTTGGGCAAAATCATACACCGTTGCATTTCCTTCAATCACAGAATACTCCTGATCAATATAAATAGTTTTAAAATCTGCTTTCGAAATGGCACCGATAGAAGATTGCAAATCCCCCAACAACAGCTTTATCAAAGTCGTTTTCCCCGAACCGTTCGAACCTTTAATCGAAATTCTGTCACCACTTCGGATTTCAAGATTGAGATTTTCTTTCCAAAGATTTTCATCACGATATTTAAAATTAATTTCCTCTGCCGAAATCAAAATCTTCCCCGAATGCAGATTTGAATGATTAAAATTCACTTTCATCTGATCCGCATTTCTCACAGACGAACGCAAATCCCGCAGATCACCCGAAATATCATTGATTTTATCGGCATGAATTGATTTTAGTTTTGAAGAATTTTTCTCAGCATTATTCCGCAGCGTATTCATTATAATTCTCGCCACACCCGATTTTTTCTGCTTTACTTTTCCTCTTGCATCGAGTTTTTGTTTTTGCTCCAACGTTTCTCTTTCTTTTTCTTTGGCTTTCTTCAGCGCCCGTTCTTTGGAATGAATATCGTTTTGCAACGCTTCATTTTCGATTTCCTTTTGTTCTGCATACAAATCATAATTTCCGCCGTACGTTGAAACCCCTTGATTGCTCAGTTCAAAAATCGTATCAACCAAATTCAGCAAAGTACGATCGTGACTGACAATTACAATGGTCAAATTGGTTTTTTCGATAAAATCGTACAAAAGATTTCTTCCTTCCAGATCGAGATGATTTGTCGGTTCGTCGAGTAAAATAATTTCAGGCTGATTGATTTGAATTCCGGCAAGAAAAACTTTTATTTTTTGTCCGCCACTCAAACTTTCCAAAGTTTGATTTAAATCTAAACCCTCCAGTTTCCAATATTGTAAAGCGATCTGACAGCGTTCTTCAATGTCCCAGTCATCATCTAAAGTTTCAAAATAAATTTCATCCACTTCCCCGCTTGTGATTTTTTGAAGGGCATTTAGTTTTTTATCGATTTTTAAACATTCCGCAACCGTCAGGTCATTAAAATTTCCGAACATCTGCGGAACAAAGAACAGATCACCCTGAATATTGACACTTCCCTCCAAAGGTTCAATTTCGTTAGCAATGATTTTCAGCAGGGTTGATTTTCCTGTACCGTTGCTTCCAACCAAAGCAGATTTTGAGTGAGTAAGTATCGTTAAGTTGATAGAATTAAAAAGCAGATTACCCGCTGGAAACCCAAAGGATATATTGTGTAGAAAAAGCATAATTTCTTTATTTAATTAAGGTTGAACTTCAATAACTTTTTAGGTTATTGTTGATTAAATATGAAAGAAATTAAATTCTACATGCGGGTTGTTTAGGATTTTGTATTGCAAAGATAAAAATTTCTCCTTTTGTCTTGAAATAAAAGAAGGAGAAATTCAAGACTTGGAATCTTTCGCTAAAAATAAAAATTGTTCTCTAAAAATTCTAAAACTTGCGCAAATTCAATATTGATCCTTCAGTTTCTAATTTTTCTCGCACTTCAAACAGTAGAATTTTCTTAACGTTCACAGAATTCATTTTCTTAACGCTCATTCTTCCTATGTCAGTATAAAATCACTCACGTCAGGTCAAAACTTAATTTACGTCATTAAATTGTTTTAAAAATATTTGTGAAAATTCATTATTAAATAAAAAGAAAAGCTTTGAGCACAAGACCACCCCGTCTCAATTTTCTCTGAAAATTGATCCAACCCTCCACTGGAGGGGAATTTAAATTCGTAAATATTTTACTAATTACTGTTATAAAACAAGTTTCACAAACCTGACAGACCTCACAAAAAACTTTCATCAAAAATCCGTAACTTTGCCGCCTACTAAAAATTTTATGGAAAGTATACAAGTTCACGACAAAACTTTTGTTCCTTATTTAGAGGACGCCGAAATTCAGGAAATCGTAAAAGCAACCGCTTTAAAAATTTATGAAGATTACAAGGATGAAGTTCCTGTTTTCATTGGTGTTTTGAACGGAGTGATCATGTTTTTCTCAGATCTTCTGAAACATTATCCTGGAGAATGCGAGATCGCATTTATCCAAATGAGTTCTTATGCAGGAACAGAATCTACAGGAATCGTTTACCAGAAAATGGAATTAACGAAAGATGTAAAAGACCGTCACATTATTTTGGTAGAAGATATTGTGGATACAGGAAATACGGTTGAAAGTTTATTTAAATATTTCAACGAAACTCAACGCCCGAAGTCTGTAAAAATTGCTTCATTCTTATTAAAGCCTGAAGTGTACAAAAAAGATTTTAAATTGGATTACATCGGGAAAGAAATTCCAAATAAATTTGTTTTAGGTTACGGTCTTGACTACGATGAGTTGGGAAGAAACCTTCCGAATTTATATCAGTTGGAAGAAGGAACGATTAACCATTAAACGGCTTTTAGCTATTAGCTGATTGCTTTTAGCTTTAAAAATTAAAAGAAATAAATTTAATAATAACTTAAAAATAGCTAAAGGTAAAAAGTAGATAAGCCAATGGTAAAGCCAGAGCTATTTGCCAACCGCCAAAAGCGAAACTAAATTATGATAAACATTGTTCTGTTCGGCCCTCCAGGAAGTGGAAAAGGGACTCAAGCTCAAAATCTGATCGAGAAATTTAATTTAAAGCAAATCTCGACAGGTGATCTTTTCAGATTCAACATGAAAAATGATACTGAACTTGGAAAACTGGCAAAATCTTACATTGATAAAGGAGCATTGGTTCCGGATCAGGTGACGATTGATATGCTGATTGACGAACTAAGAAAGCCGACTGATGCTGCAGGATTTATTTTCGACGGATATCCAAGAACAGCTGTACAGACGGAAGCTTTGGAAAAAATCGTAAAAGATGAGCTGAATAACGACATTGATGTTTGTCTCTCATTGATCGTAGAAGATAAAATTTTGGTTGAAAGATTGTTGAAAAGAGGTGAAACCAGCGGTAGAACTGATGACAGCAATGTAGAAATCATTGAAAACAGAATAAAAGAATACTACGCAAAAACTGCAGAAGTTGCAGAATTATATAAGCAGCAAGGTAAGTACGTTGAGATCAACGGTGTAGGAGAAATCAATGAGATTTCTGAAAAGCTTTTTGCTGAAGTAGAAAAAATAAAATAGTTTAAAGTTGTGAGTGATGAGTTATAAATTCATACGATTCATTCTCATAATTCATAACTCATAACTCAAATTGTAAGAAATGTCAAATTTTGTAGATTACGTAAAAATTCATTGTAAAAGCGGTCATGGTGGCGCAGGTTCTGCCCATCTTCGCCGTGAAAAATATATCCCGAAAGGCGGTCCTGATGGTGGAGACGGAGGTCGTGGCGGTCATGTGATCATGAAGGGAAACTCACAGGAATGGACTTTACTTCCACTTCGTTATACCCGTCACGTAAAAGCAGAACGTGGACAAAACGGAGCTAAAAATCAGTTAACCGGAGCATACGGAGAAGATACATACATCGAAGTTCCGATAGGAACAATTGCTAAAAATGAAGACGGCGAAATTGTAGGTGAAATTTTGGAGCATGGTCAGGAAATCATCCTGATGGAAGGTGGAAAAGGAGGAAAAGGAAATGAGCATTTCAAATCATCAACCCACCAGACTCCCCGTTATGCACAACCAGGAATGGACGGACAGGAAGGTTACATTGTTTTCGAACTTAAAATCTTGGCAGATGTTGGTTTGGTAGGCTTCCCTAATGCTGGAAAATCTACGCTCTTAGCTTCTGTTTCGGCAGCAAGACCTAAAATTGCAAACTACGCTTTTACAACTTTAACTCCCAATTTAGGAATCGTAGACTACAGAAATTATAAATCTTTTGTAATGGCTGATATCCCCGGAATTATCGAAGGAGCGGCTGAAGGAAAAGGTCTAGGACACAGATTCTTAAGACATATTGAAAGAAATTCAATTTTACTGTTCTTAATTCCTGCAGATTCTGAAAACCATTTTCAGGAGTTTAAGATTCTTGAAAATGAATTGAAAGAATATAATCCTGAATTGCTGGATAAAGATTTTGTTATTTCTGTTTCAAAAGCCGACCTCTTGGATGATGAATTGAAACAAGAAATCTCAGCAGAATTTCCGGAGCACAGGAAACCATTATTCTTCTCAGGCGTTACCGGGGAAGGTTTAATGGAATTGAAGGATGCTATCTGGAAACAACTTCACGGATAGAGTTTAATTTCAAAATATATAAAGGGATAAGCATTCGTGTTTATCCTTTTTTGTTAATATAAATCGTCATTCTTTGGAACAATTATTGAAGATACCACACAAATTTAAAAACAATGAAATATTTATTAGGTCTTTTTGCAATCGTAGTTTTATTCTCTTGCCAATCTCAGAAAATGGAATCTAAATATTCAACGATTGAATATGAAGCCGGAGCGTGTTTCGGATTTTGTCCGATTTACAAAATGACGATTCAGGCAGACCGAACTGCAGTTCTTGAGGCCGAACATTTTAATTTTTCTAAAGGAACTTCAAAAGACGAATTTTCAAAACCAAGGGAAGGAACTTTCACTACAACCATCAAAGAGGCCGATTACAACAAATTGGTAGCGTCATTGAACGAGTTGGATGTAAAAAGTCTTCAGGAGAAATATGGAAGCCGTAATGTAACTGATTTACCGACTTCTTATTTAAGAATTAAACTGGCAGACGGTACTTCAAAAAACACAGAAGATTATGGTAAAAGAGGTTCTGAAAAACTGATGAAAGTTTACCAGATTTTTGAGGATTTAAAGCAAAATCAACAGTGGACGAAAGTAAAATAGCTGCTTTCCATTAATTTAGTCTATCTTTGCAGTATATTTCGCGGCATTCTCAGCCAGTAAAGTAATTTTTTACTCAAAATTCTGTTAAAAGTTTTTAGCAGATCTGCTAAAAATGATGAAGTATACTGCTTCACCCGCACTATTTTAATACACAATACCATTTTGTTATTTACAGACTTAAACATTATCAAGCCCATCTTGGATGCGCTTCAAAAACAAGGTTATGAAAAGCCTACACCAATCCAGGAACAAGCGATTCCTTCAATTTTAGAACACAGAGATGTACTGGGAACTGCACAGACAGGAACCGGAAAAACAGCAGCATTTGCGATCCCCATCTTACAAAACCTTACCGAAAGAAAAGGTCCTAAGAACAATCATATCAAAGCTTTAATTCTTACTCCAACAAGAGAATTAGCCATCCAAATCGAAGAAAGCTTCGATGCATACGGGAAAAATTTACCTTTAAGAAAATTAGTCGTTTTCGGTGGTGTAAAACAAGGAAGCCAGGAAACAGCTTTAAGAAGAGGTGTTGACATTTTAGTAGCGACTCCGGGAAGATTATTAGATTTTATCGCTCAGGGAATTATCAGTTTGAAAAATCTTGAGATCTTTGTATTAGACGAAGCCGACAGGATGTTGGATATGGGTTTTGTGCACGATGTAAAAAGAATCATTAAACTTTTACCTCAAAAAAGACAGACGCTTTTCTTCTCTGCAACCATGCCTACAGAAATTCAGAAATTGGCAGATTCTATTTTGAATACTCCGATTAAAGTTTCTGTAACTCCTATTTCTTCGACTGCTGAAACAATCAAACAAGCGGTTTACTTTGTTGACAAAGACAATAAACTGGAATTGTTGACACATATCCTACAGAACGACATTCAGGGAGCTGTGTTGGTATTCTCCAGAACAAAACATGGAGCTGATAAAATTGCAAGAAGGCTACAGTCTGCAAATATATCCGCAGAAGCGATCCACGGGAACAAATCTCAAAATGCAAGACAGAATGCTTTAAACAATTTTAAAGGAGGAAGAACCCGTGTTTTGGTAGCAACAGACATCGCCGCAAGAGGAATTGATATCGACGAACTGAAATATGTAGTTAATTACGAACTTTCAGACGTTGCAGAAACTTACGTTCACAGAATTGGCAGAACGGGTCGTGCAGGTTCGGAAGGGTCTTCAATCTCATTCGTAGATGGTTTAGATTTATTAAACCTAAAGGATACTGAAAAATTAATCGGAATGAAAATTCCTGTTGAGAAAAATCATCCTTTCCATACCGATAATCTGGTGGTTGAAAAAAGAGATTCAAACAACAAGCCTTTTACACCAAGACCGAAGCCAGCAGGTAGCCAGCAACAAAAATCGGATCATAGTAAAAAGCCGAAAAATAAGAGTAATTTTTCTAGAAAAAAATAAAAATAAAGCCTTCCAAATTTTGGAAGGCTTTATTTTTTTGTCTATTGCAGCTACGTTTTTCCTGAAGAAGTCTTAAAACAAAAATCCCGAGATAAATATCCCGGGATTTTTATGTGTTGAATGAAAAATTTTTATTCGAAGATATAGCTTAAACTTAAGCTAAGAACCTGCTCAGATTTCTTTTTAGAAGAATTTGCATCAATCTTACTCTCATCCAGATTCGGATAAGTATTAGATAAGCCAAAGTCATACTTTAAAGCTAATTCGAGCTGTCTTTTGTAGCTATAACCTAAACCTGCGCCTATTGCGAAGTTAAAAGATTTTGCTTTACCCAACTGATCTGTTCTGTAGATTTCACGAGATTCATTTTTAACTTTTTGATCAATTAAAAAATTAAACCTCGGACCGATCAATCCAAAGAATTCTGATTCTGCTTCAGAAAAATATCCTTTGAAAGATACAGGAACACTGATGTAGTTATTAGCATAAACAGCGTCATACCCTTTTACACCTTTAGCATCCTTATCTTTTCCAGATTCTCCGGCACCGTAGTAAACTACTTCAGGCTGAAAATAAAACTGGTTAGAACCACCCATGGGGATTAACGCCAGTACACCACCCTGAAAAGCAAATCTTGGCCCGGAAGGATTGTGTGCATTTTTAACTCTCGAATAGTTTCCACCAGCAGTAACACCGAATCTTGTACTGCTAAAATCAATCTGTGCGAATGATAAAGCAGAAAATGCTAAAGCTGATGCTAATAAAAATTTTTTCATATGTAGTTTGTATTGTTTTTAATGGTCATCCCGAATAGTCGGGACAAGTTATGCAATCGCCTACCAAAATCATTGAATAGCTTCCTCAATCACGAAAGGCGATTTCATAATATTTAGTGTTTAATTATCCTAAAACTTTAGCAACAGTAACACCGATGTCAGCAGGGGAATCTACTACGTTGATACCGTTTTCTCTCATGATTTCCATTTTAGCCTGAGCTGTATCTTCGTCACCTCCAACAATAGCACCTGCGTGACCCATTGTTCTGCCTTTAGGTGCAGTTTGTCCTGCGATAAAACCAACAACCGGTTTTGTAGAACCGCTAGCTTTATACCATCTTGCAGCCTCAGCCTCAAGACCTCCACCGATTTCACCGATCATTACAACCGCTTCAGTTTCTGGGTCATTGATGAACAATTCAAGAGCTTCTCTTGTAGTCGTTCCAATGATTGGGTCACCACCGATTCCGATCGCTGTAGAAACACCGTAACCAGCTTTTACAACTTGGTCAGCAGCTTCGTAAGTAAGCGTTCCTGATTTTGAAACGATTCCTACTTTTCCTTTTTTGAAAACGAAACCTGGCATAATACCAATTTTAGCTTCATCAGAAGTGATGATTCCCGGACAGTTTGGCCCGATCAGTCTGCACTCTTTGTCAGCGATATAAGATTTTACTTTTACCATGTCTGCAACAGGAATACCTTCTGTAATACATACGATTACTTTAATACCCGCTTCAGCAGCTTCCATGATCGCATCTGCAGCAAATGCAGGTGGTACAAAAATGATACTTACGTTAGCTCCGGCTTTTGCAACAGCGTCAGCAACAGTATTAAATACCGGCTTCCCAAGGTGCTCGCTTCCTCCTTTTCCGGGAGTAACACCACCTACTACGTTAGTTCCGTATTCGATCATCTGACCAGCGTGGAAAGTACCTTCGTTACCTGTAAAACCTTGTACAATTACTTTAGAATCTTTGTTTACTAAAATTGACATTTTATTGTTGTTTTAATTTATTTTTATTAATGCTCACAAATTTACTTATTTTTCTTTGATTATAGATAAAACCATCAGACTAATCTTTATCACCTTTGTTAAAAATCAAAAGAAATACAATCGGAAAAATCACTGTTGAGCGATTAAGAATAAAATAATCTGTCTAAGCGTGTGATTTTATTTTAATCTTCGTAACCGTTTCACTGCAAAAAAACTTATTTTGTTTTTTCTAACTTACAAGTAATTAAGAACCTCATGAATTTTTCATATCTATCAATTTATGAGTTGATTCTTTGGTTTAAATGAATAGAAATAAGATTTATCTGATTTGAAACATATAGATGGAAGACCATAAGAAAGTTTGATGAAACCTTTGAGGTCTTATCAAAAAAAAAACGAATTGACGGAAAGACAATCAAAAGATTAAATAATAAAGACCTAAAACATTTTCTTTTAAAAGATTAGAAATTTCTGTTTTCATCTTCTATATTTTAAATATTCTTTTCGCATTCTCACTGGTAATCCTATCAATCTCAGCAAAATCCTTATTATAAATATCCACCAATTTCCCAGCAACCAAATCAAGATAAGAACTTTCATTTCTTTTTCCTCTAAACGGAACGGGTGCGAGATAAGGAGAATCTGTTTCCAAAACGATTTTATCTAAAGGAATCTCGTTTAAAAACTGATCGATTTTTCCGTTTTTGAAAGTCACTACTCCACCGATTCCTAAAATGAAGTTTAAATCTATGGCGTGTTTTGCCTGTTCAAGATTTCCTGAAAAACAATGAAAAACCCCTCGCAATTTCGGATGTTTTTTTCTTTCTAAGACCTCAAAGGTTTCATCAAAACTTTCTCTGGTATGAATCACAATTGGCAGATCTTTTTCAATTGCCCAATCAATTTGTTGCTCAAAAGCTTTCACCTGAATATCTAAAGTCGATTTATCCCAATATAAATCAATCCCAATTTCTCCGATGGCTGGAAAACTTCTTTCATCCAAATATTTCTTGACAATTTCCAGTTCGTTTTCCCAAGATTCCGGTTTTACATAACATGGGTGAAGGCCCATCATAGAAAAAATCTGGTTTGGATAATCACTTTCAAGCTGAAGCATTTTTTCGTGAAATTCTGAATCGATTGCCGGTAGATAAAACTCTGTAATTCCTTTTTCTAAAGCTCTTTGAATCGTTTCTTTTCTGTCTTCATCAAACTCTTCAGAATATAAATGGGTATGTGTATCAATCATTATTTTTAAAATTTTAATAGATCTTCATAAGGATTTTCTAAATTCAGCAACATTCCGAAAGCGGGTTCTGTTTTGATTCCTTTTTTCTTTAATTCTATTATTTTTTGTTTAAAATCTTCTCCTTTTTCCTGTAATATTTTGTACTCTGAGATCATGTGCAGATATGCATTTTGTTGGGTTACGGGTTTATTCTGAGCAAAAATTTCAATTGGAAAACCATCTAATATAAAATTACAAATCGTTGATTCTATTTCGTTAATTATGATTGTTTCAATCTTTAGATATAAATCAAATTCACAAAATATTTTATTTAAAAACTTCTCAAACTCAACCTTATCCCTAACATTGCAAATAATATCCAAATCGCTTCCATCAATATCAATTTCTATCGGAATCGTTCCTGCTAAAATAGGAGAATAGAATTCTAAGACTTGAAAGATTTTATATTTTGTAAGAACTTCGTAAACCCTTTTCTGTCTTTCATTTCCGTCTTTCAGATAATCAATTTTGGTAAAGTCACTCATTTAAAATTAGAATATTTTGTGTTTCGTTTTTTTCTGCTGAGTTTCAATTCTCAGATTCAGCTTTTCACGAAAATCTATATATTTCGGGTCTTTTTCGTCGTCAGAACGATGTTCTAAAGCTTTATTAATTTTAAAATTTTCTTTAATAAAATCTTTCGTTTCATCTGAAAAATAAGCGTTTCCAAATTTCTCGAAAATATAATTAACAGCCTGAGAATTGGGGTGAATCATATCATCTTTATAGAAGCGGTAATCACGCAGATCATCCATTAAAATCTCGTAAACCGGAAGATAATGGCAATTTTCTATCTCTGAAATCACTTCATGAATTGCTGTAATCAGTTTTGATTTGCTCAGCTGATTTTCAATCATTCCGTCTTTGGTATGACGTACTGGCGAAACCGTGAACAGAATCTGAAGATCACCTTTACAGATATCTTTTAAATTTAGAATCGTGTCGTAAATAGAATCTGTAAGTTCCTGATGCGTCAACAGCTTTTTTTCAAAAAACTTCTGTGGAATTTTATGACAGTTCGAAACCAGTTTTTTCTTGGGTTCAAATTCATAAATAAATGCAGTTCCATACGTGATAATCACCCAACTGGAATCCTGCAGAAACTGATTTCCGACAACAATCTTTGAATTAATTTTCTCTAAAGTCTGATGGATAAATCTTGTATCAAAACTCGAATGATGATCGAGAGAAATATATTCATCATTAAAAACAATTAATTCTTCTTCATGGTAAAACTCAGAATCATGAAGCCTTTTGATGGAATTATTAATCGAAAACGGATTAAATAATGTCCCGAAAGGATTATTTACTGTTTGTAACTGACCGTGCTTAAATAACTCAGACATCTCAGAAGCAAAGCATGATCCTATTGAAAATATTTTATCTTCAATTTCAATCTTTTTTTCAGATTCCTGAATATTAACTTCTGTCCTGAATTTCATCTTTATTTAAATTTGAAAATATGTCAATTTGAGAATTTGAAAACGAAAAAAAGATCTTATAAATAATAATTTTCAAATTAGCACATTTCCAAATTCTCAAATTAGTGCATTAACTCTCTCTTCTTAAAAGGTAATTTGCCAATTCAGCAAATGGCTTTTTCTTGTCTTCTGCGATGTCGATTTTTGCAAGGTAGCTTTGACCGATTTCATTATGTTTTTCGATCAGACGTAATGCTTTCTCGTCTACTTTCGTCCTTCTGAAAATCTTTTCAACGCCGTACACTTTATCGATGTTATCCGTCTTTTTAGAGTACCAGTAATCCAATTCTTTTTTCTCTTCTTCGGTACCATGTTCTTTGGCTAAAAGATAAAGAACTGTCTTTTTATTTTCGTAAATATCACCTGCATGTTTCTTACCAAACTGTGCCTGATCACCGAATACATCCAAATAATCATCCATAATCTGGAAGGCAATTCCGATGTGTTTTCCGAAGTTGAAGATCGCTTTTGCATCTTTGAATTGCGCTTTGGCAATCAATGCACCGATCTCAAATGAAGAAGCACTTAAAACTCCGGTTTTATAGGTAATCATTCTGATGTAGTCATCAAAAGTCACATTTTCCTGAGTTTCAAAATTGATATCATACTGCTGACCTTCGCATAAAAGCAAGCCTGTATGGGTGAAAATTCTGATACATGCTTTGAAAATTTCAGGTTCAAGATCTTCAAAAAACTTATACGCTTTCAGCATCAATCCGTCTCCTGAAAGAATACCGACGTTGATCCCGTGTAAAGTATGAATTGTCGGCTTGTTTCTTCTTAGGGGTGCTTCATCCATAATATCATCATGAATCAAGGTAAAATTATGGAAAAACTCAATCGCCAAAGCGGGCTTTATCGCCTGCTTCATGTCACCACCGAACAAGTCGCACGCCATCAACACCATAATCGGGCGAAGGCGTTTACCACCGTGCGAGATGATGTAATTCATGGGCTCATACAATTCTGCAGGTTTATCTTTGAACGTGTATTTATTAATGGCATCAGCAACAATCTGTTGGTAGGTGTCTAAGAATTCCATAAAAGATTTTTATTTGAACAAAAATACGATTTTTCAAGGGGTTGTAAAACAAAAAACTTTGCCCAATTGGACAAAGTTTAGAGATATAATAGATTTCTTTAAATTAAGTTAAATAGGTCACAGCAAGATAAGTTAGCGCAGCAACAATTGCTGAAATCGGAATGGTTAAAACCCAAGCCCAAAGCAAACTCACTGTAATCCCCCAACGTACTGCAGAAACTCTTTTCGTTAATCCAACCCCGATAATTGAACCGGTAATTGTATGTGTTGTAGAAACAGGAATCCCAAAGTGATCCGTAATGAAAAGCGTGATTGCACCTGCTGTTTCAGCACTTACCCCTTCCAATGGAGTTACTTTGGTAATCTTAGTACCCATTGTTTTGATGATCTTCCAGCCTCCACTCATTGTTCCCAAAGCGATTGCAACAAACGAAACTAAAGGAACCCACATGTAATGCTGTGCAAAATAATTAAAACGTTCCGCAGATTCAATATTTAAATAAACAGGATCCTGAAGCATATTGACGTGATAATAGATCAATGCAGCCCCGATAATCCCCATTACTTTCTGAGCATCATTCAGACCATGTCCAAGACTGAACAAAGCCGAAGAAACCAACTGTAATCTCTTGAAAGATTTATCAGCCTTGTGCGGATTTGATTTTTTATAAAGGTGAACGATAATTAAAGTAATGATAATTGAGATGATCATCCCGATAACCGGAGCAAGGAAAATAAACAGGAAAATAGGAATTACCTTGCTGAACTTCACAACATTCTGACTTCCCACTTTAGTAATTGTCTGTTTTAGAGTATCCCAGATTCCTAAGTCTGGCGTGGCAGCCACAACTTCACGGTAATCCATCAGAAAAGCGTGCATCAATGCAGCTCCCAGGAAACCACCAATAAGGGTATGAGATGATGATGAAGGAATTCCGAACCACCATGTCAAAAGATTCCATGCAATTGCCGCAATCAATCCCGAAAAGATAACTTCTAAAGTAATAAAGTTCTCATTGACGGTTTTTGCAATCGTGTTACCGATTTTAAACTCACCAATGATGTAAGCTGCGATAAAGAAAGCTGCAAAATTCCAAACTGCTGCCCAAAGTACCGCCTGAAACGGCGTTAAAACTTTTGTCGAAACAATGGTCGCAATAGAGTTGGCAGCGTCATGAAAACCATTAATATAATCGAAGATTAAAGCCAAAGCAATAATAACCGTAAGTAAAATAGGAAAATCCATTTTTTGTTATGTATTGTTTTTTTAAGCGTATTTAATCATGATGTTCTCAATTGTATTGGCAACATCTTCTGCTTTGTCGGTTACGATCTCAAGATAGTTAAGAACTGATGATATTTTGATGATATTGATAGCATCATTCGTTTCGAAAAGCTCTACCATAGAGTTTGAAAGCAAATCATCAGCAATGTTCTCAATAGAATTTACTTTGATACAAGCTTCTTTTACCTGCTCCATGTTTTTAAAACCTTTCAGGTTTTTCATCGCATTCTGAATTTCAAGACAAGCCTTGTGAATCAATAATGAGAAATCTGCATAAGCCTTCATCATCGGAGACTTGTACAAGAAGATATATTTTGTAGAAGCGTAGATATAATCTGCAATATCATCTAAACCTGTTGCGAGTGTGTGAATATCTTCACGGTCGAAAGGTGTGATGAAGTTTTTCCCCAATTCAATAAAGATCTCGTGAGTAAGCTCATCATTTTTGTGCTCGTAGTCGCTCATCAGTTTCAACATTGCGTCGTCATTAAGATCGAAATCTTTCACTCCGTTGTTGAAATCATTAGACATTGCAACTAAATTTTCTGTTACTTTTTCGAAAAGCACAAAGAAGATTTTGTCTTTTGGCTGAAATGCGTGGAAAATATTACCAATTGCCATTTGTAAATTGTATTTAATTTATTCGTGTGCAAATTTCCTAAAAAACCACCTTACCAAAAAGCATCCAGCATTAATTTTTGTTAATATTGAATTAATATTTGTTCACACCAAAAGCTAACAGCAAAACCTCTCCTCCATAATATTAATAATCAATTATTTAAGTTTAATTTTTTTACATTATTTTTTAAATAAAAAATAAAAAAAAGCCGGCAAAATTGCCGACTCAGAATATATTTTAAGTTCTAAGATTAGTTCGCCTCTTCAGCTCTCATATCTTTTCCTTTAAACTTCATAGATTGAATATTTCCTAAAAGCTCATTGCTGTAAGATTTTTCAACTTCAAAGAAAGAGAATTTCTCCAGAATTTCGATGTTCCCAATCTCAGCTCTTTTGCTTCCTTTGCTTGATGTCGCTTTGTTGATGATTTCCAATACATCTAGTTTTTTCAACTGGTCTTTTTTACCAAGGTTGAAGAAAAATCTAGTCATATTTTCGTCTCTCTGTCTTGGCTTACCACCACGATCTCCTCTTCTTTCACCTCTGTCGCTACGTTCGTTACGATCTCCTCTGTCACGATCTCTTCCTCTGTCACGGTCTCTTCCCCCTCTGCTGTCTCTGTCTCTTCCGCCTCTGTCATCATCTCTGCTGTTGAACTTCTGATCTACAAGATCTTGTTTGTCTTTATAGTACAAAGCGAAGTCTTTCAACTGGAATTGCAACAACTGAACAACCAATTCTTCTTTAGTGAAATTACTTAAATCCGGAACAAGACTTTGATCAAATTCAAAGATAGTCTCATGTTCTGTCATTAGTTTTTCAAAAACTCCTTTTACCTGAGCCGAAATTACTTCGTCACCTGTAGGAATTTTCTTCTCAACGATATCAATTTTCGTTGTAGATTTTATCTGCTTCAGCTTTCTGCTTTCTTCAGGCTTGATCAATGACATTGAGATACCATCTTTTCCTGCTCTACCTGTTCTTCCGCTTCTGTGTACAAAAACTTCAGGATCATCCGGTAAAGAGAAGTGAATAACGTGCGTCAGTGAATCTACATCCAAACCTCTTGCAGCAACATCAGTCGCAACTAAGATATCGATGTTTTTCAGTCTGAATTTCTTCATTACCGTATCTCTCTGCGCCTGAGAAAGATCACCATGAAGAGCATCAGCACCATAACCGTTTTGCATTAAAAAGTCTGCAACCTCCTGAGTTTCCATTCTTGTTCTACAGAAAATAATAGAATACTGATTCGGGTTTGCGTCAATAAGTCTTTTAAGAGCTTCTTTCTTGTTACGGTAACCTACCACGTAGAATTCATGCTTGATGTTCTTCTTAACTTCGTTAATAGAACCCACAGAAATACGGTGTGGCGTTGTAAGGTAACTTTTAGAAATTCTTTCTACTTCTTTGCTCATCGTTGCCGAGAACAAGAAAGTTTGCTTTGTTTCAGGAGTTTCTCTCAAAATTGTTTCCAATTCGTCTTTGAAACCCATCGATAGCATCTCATCTGCTTCATCCAAAACCAACCAGTGGATTTCAGAGAAGTCAAGAGCTTTTCTGTTGATCAAGTCGATCACCCTTCCCGGAGTACCCACAATCACTTGTGGCTTATCTCTCAAAGAACGCATTTGATCCGTAATACTGCTTCCACCATAAACTGCTGTAGTTTTGATGTTTTTCATGTACTTCGAATAGTTGTTAATGTCTTTTGAAATCTGTAGACATAGTTCTCGTGTCGGGCAAAGCACCAAAAATTGGATTTTGCGACTCGTATCGTCAATCATGTCCAAAATCGGAAGCGAAAACGCTGCTGTTTTGCCTGTCCCTGTCTGCGCAAGTGCGATTAGATCGCGAATATCTGATTGAATAAAAGGGATAGTCTGTTTTTGGATTTCTGTCGGGCTTTCGTAACCCAGTTCGCCAATGGCCTTAAGGATATCAGGACTTAAATTGGTCTCCGTAAATAAATTCATTAATTAATATAAAATTTTTGCAAAGATACAACTAATTATTGGATAATGCTTTATATAATATTAACGAATTGATAATTTTAATTTAGAAAACTCTAAGTATTTTTGAATTTATGCAAAAAAAGGATAAAAAATTTATTTTAAATTTAAAAAACTCTCAAATTCATTTTACTTTATCGATTTATTTGAATTTTTCATTAATACTTATGAATTATTTAAATGAAGATAAAAACTGCCAGTCTGAGCAGATTTTTTTTAATTTTGATTAAAATAAAAAGATAATGGCGGCTACTCTTTCAAAAAAAATATTTGACTATCTAAAGCAACTCGACGAAAACAACAATAGAGAATGGTTTAACGATAACAAAAATCTTTTCACTGAGGCTCAGGAAGAATTTGAAATTTTCGTAGAGCAACTCATTCAGGAAGTGGGAAAATCTGATGAAAAAGTAGCGAAACTCAATGCTAAAAAATCATTGCTCAGAATTTACAGGGACATCCGTTTTTCTAAGGACAAAACACCTTACAAAAATTACTTCGGAGCGTCTTTAGGGATGGGGAAAAGCAATGAAAAGTCTGGCCACTATCTTCACATTCAACCCGGAAAATCATTTATCGCCAGCGGAATTTACCTGCCTGAAGCTCCTGTTTTAAAAGAAATCAGAAAAGAAATTTCAGTCTTTAAAGATGAATTTCTAAAAGCACTTGATCACAAAGATTTTAAAAAATATTATGGCGAATTAGACCGTGAGCATGAGTTAAAAAAAATTCCTCAAGGGTTTGAAAAAGAAGATCCGATGGCCGAATATCTTAGACTTAAAAGTTTTATAGGAGTTTATAACCTGACAAATAAAGATGCCATGGGTAAAAATGCAGTAGAAAAACTAACTGACATTATGAATTCTGCAAAACCTTTTAATGATTTTTTAAACGCCCCTTTTTCAAATACTTCTGAATAATTCACAACCTCAAGAGAATACAACTCACTCATAAACAATGTTTTATATTTACAACATTTCAACACCAATTTAACATTTTTCATTACCTTTGTCGGTCGTCATAAAAAAGTAAGCAATGTCTTTATATCAGCAACTCGCAGAGAAACTACAGTACATCAGTCCAGGTTTTTATAAACAGAGATATTTTAAAAGTTTACACCATTTAAACAAAGAGAATTTTTCGAAGCGTAATGTAGAACCGGAATTGGTCTGGATTAAAGAATTTCTGCCTAAAAATGCAGTCATTTTAGATATTGGCGCCAACGTGGGAACGTTTCTTTATCAGTTAGAAAATACGCTTTCACATTCCAATATTTATGCTTTTGAGCCGAATAAAAAATTGAATTCTAGACTGAAAAGATTATTTCCGGCGATGCATATTTTGCCTTTGGCACTTTCTGACGAAAACACTACTGCTGAATTTAAAGTTCCGATCATCAACGGAAAAATGGTCGCTTCAAGAGGCACTCTCAATACTTCTTACAAAGAAAAAGGCGAAGAAAAAAGCTACACAGAACAGGTAAAAGTAATTAAACTAGACGATTGGGCAGCGATTGAGAATTTCAAAAAAATTGATTTCATCAAAATTGATGTCGAAGGCAATGAAATGAAAACACTGCACGGCGGGAAAAATATTATCAAAAAATTCAAGCCCACTTTAATGGTTGAGATGGAACAGAGACACCATGATCAACCGATCTGGAACGAAATTTCAGAAGTGGAAAGCTGGGGTTTTGACGCCAATTATCTCAACAGAAAAAATTTCGAAATCGAAAGACTGACCGAAGAAATCCTTATTAAAAATACTGCCGACGAAAAAAATAAGACCGACTACATCAACAATATTATTTTTATTCCAAAAAACTATTAAAAAAATTTCATGAGTGTAGTTGCAAGGCAGGGTTTTAAGTATTCAGTGATTGGTTACATTGCGACGCTGATCGGGATGTTCTCCATTTTCATTTTTACGAATAATCTTTTTTTTTACGGAACATTAAGATTCATCATGTCTGGTGCAGAAATGTTGGTTCCTTTTGTTGTTTTGGGAATTTCCTATTCTAATGTAAAATTTTTTGGGAAAGCTCAGGAAGATGGTAAAAATCAAAATATGCTTTCGCTTTCTTTAGCATTGGTCTGCATCAACTTTGTCCTGTTTCTGGTGATTTTTCTTCTCATCCCTTTTTTCTATCCCGAATTTACAAAAATGAAAATCTGGGAAAGTAAAAAATATATTCTGCCACTTGTTTTAACACTCTCTCTTTGCGCGGTCTTTAACCGGTATATTTCCAATTATAAAAGAATTGTAGTTTCCAATATTTTTGATAATCTTTTACCAAAATTAGCCAACCTAGGATCTTTCTGTCTGTTCTTTTACTTTCAGTTTTCCGAACAGATTGCACTGGCTTTCTTTTTCGGAATGTTTGCCTTAATGCTTACCGGATACATTTATTACACCAACAGACTGGAAAAAGTAAAGCTTGATTTTAGCAGAGATTACTTCAAAAAAGATCATTTTTACAAAGAGTTTGCTGCCTACAGTTTTTTCGGGTTTTTAGGAACCTTCGGAAATCACATGGCGATTAATAATTACATGATCGGGGAGTTTATCGGGGAAGAAGAAATTGCTGTTTACAGTATTTTATTAGCTCTTATTTCTTTAATCTCCATTCCGCAACTGGGATTATTTAATATTTCAGCACCGATTATCAGAAAAAACCTGGCCGATGGTGATATGGAAGAACTCGACAGATTCCACAAAAAAACATCATTAACCATCTATTTTTTGGGAGCTGTTTTGTTCGGCTGTATTATGGTGGGATTTCCTTACCTGACCCATTTCATGCCTAAAAAAGGTGATTTACTGAGAATGTACGAACCCGTTATCTGGATTTGGGGATCTGCCGTTTTAATTGATTTAGCAACCGGTTTCAACGGCAATATTATCTCGCTTTCAAAATATTACAAATTCAATATTATCGTCATGCTTCTATTGGCAGGTTTAACGATAAGTTTAAACTGGTATTTCATCAACCATACCGATCTTTCGCTAATTGGAATTGCTTTGTCTACTGCAATTTCAGTGACCATTTACAATGTGATTAAAGTTATATTCAATTATTTCATGTTTAAAGTCTCGCCTTTTTCGATTGAGATGATTTTCGTGTCGATTATCTGTACGTTGGCGATTACGGTAGCGATTGTGTTGCCTGTTTTTGAGAATAATTTCATTAATCTTGTTTACAAACCTGCGGTCGTTTTAATTCTGATCTTTATTGGAAATCATTTCACCAAAATTTTCCCCATTGAGGACTATTTGAATACGAAATTCATTAAAAGTGTATTGAAATTTAAATAGACATCAACTGATTCAGAACTCCTTCAACATCTTTCTGAATTTTTTCACGGCTGAAATCCTTCTGAAAATCAAACGTTGAATCTTTTAGTTTTAAAAATTGTTCAATTACATTTTCTTCTTCTGGAATGATAAATTCAAGTTTTGAAGAATAATTTTTAGGAAAAACAGCGAACTTCCCATATTTGATGGCATCGCCTAAATTTCCGGTCATTTTGGTCTTTCCATAAATTTCTTTATTGCTGAAAAACTCCGTTTCCTCCTGAATCGGGCACCAGAGAACATCTGCTTTCTTCATCCATTGATCGAAAATTTCAGCAGAAACCCTTTCTGGAAAATATGTTATTCTAATATTTTCAGGAATAACCTTTGATAAGTTTTCTAATTCTTTCAACTCTTCACCCTGAGCTTTTCCCAAAAAAACAAAACTGATATTTTCTTTACTCTCAGAATTTTGAATCGTTTCAAAAAGACGCTGATAATCTCTTCTTTTCTGAGAAACTCCACCCGGAATAACGATTGTTAGAATTTCACTTTTTATTTTATCAAATGATTTTGTATAAAAAAGAGGAAGAAATCTAAGCTTATCTGGAGACAATTCCTGATCGAGAACCAAATGATGCTTAGCTTTTCCGTACGTTTTATTTGCGTAAAAAAGACCTTCTTTCCACCATAATTTTAAACGGTAAATCAGATCATTTTTGAAAACGTTTTTAATTAAATTAACCTTTGAAATTTTTGGAAAATTGAGATTATGAACAATCACAGAGGTATTATATTTCTGAGTGATGGTTAAAAAAGTATTGAAATAACGGTGAACCGTTCCGATGATAATTAAATCATAATTCTGACCAGATAACTGATCCAGAATCATGGAGGAATCTGACAAATAAACAGATTCGTCACTTTCTTTGATTTGGCTTTTAATCTTCTCAGAGAAATAATAATCCACAGAAAATTCTTTGGAATCATGCATTAGATCCATGAAATCCTGTGCAATTTCTGCGTGGGTATCGATTTCTATGTAGGCTATTTTTTTCAAAGTTTAAACCATTTCTTTTTAAAAAGATTCCATCGTTGCTGATTAATTATTTCCTGTTCGTTTTTCGAAATTTTCAATTCCAAATTTTGAGTTTTGCATTTTTCGTAAGCATTGATAATTTGAAGCAGAAACGAAGGCGACTTTATTTTCATGGCTTCTTTTGCCGCTGCGACATACGTCAAAAATCGGTTTAAACCTAAAAAATAAAAATACCTTCCATAATAATCTGCTGGTTTTATCGTGTAGTCTGCACCTTTTACCTTGATTAATTTCACGTGCAATTCAGGCAAAACAACTTCTTCCCAACCCAAATTTTTAAGCAAAATAGAATCAATATTGTCCCAGCCTAAAGTTTCCCTCAAACCGCCGATTGCTTCGAAGCATTCTTTCCGGTAAGCTTTCATAGGGCCACGAACGTGGTATCTATTGGAGTTGCCTTCATACACCCAATCTTCATTTTTTTCAACATACAGTAAACCACCGACCAAACCATATTTTGGATGATCAGCAAATGCTTTTCCCACTTCAAAAAGATAGTTATCATTTAAAATAATGTCCGCATCAAACTTACAGATGATGTCAAAATCATCGATATTTTGAGTTTTCAAACCATTTTTAAAAGCATTTACCACCTTTGAACCCGGCTGATGAGTAGATTTTTCCAAATCAATTGTTGCAAAACGTGAATCTACATCTGTATATTTCTTAATGACTTCAGATGTTTTGTCGGTAGAACCATCATTCACAATCACTACTTTAAAATCTTTAAAACTCTGCTGCTGTAAAGAATTTAAGGTGAGTGGAAGATTATCCTGTTCGTTGTGTGCGGGAATGATGATTAAAAATTTCAAGATAAATTATATATGATGATTCATCGTTACTTTTACTTATAATGTGGTGTCAGCATATTTCTCGGATCAAGAATTTCATCTAATCTTTCCTGAGAAAGCAGATTTTTTTCCAAAACCAGATTATAAACGCTTTTTCCGGTTAATAACGCTTCTTTTGCAATCTGTGTAGACGTTTTGTAACCTATATAGGGATTCAAAGCAGTGACAATACCGATGCTGTGTTTCACCATATTGAGACAGACTTCCTTGTTGGCAGTAATTCCCACTACACATTTTTCACGGAGCGTGTCGAGTGCGTTACACAGAAAATGAATATTTTCCATGATGGCATGCGAAAGAACAGGCTCCATTACATTTAGCTGCAATTGTCCGGCTTCTGCGGCAAAAGTTACCGTCAAATCATTCCCAATTACTTTAAAACAAACCTGATTTACCACTTCAGGGATTACAGGATTTACTTTCCCCGGCATAATGGATGATCCGGGCTGCATCGGCGGTAAATTTATTTCAGACAAACCAGCTCTCGGTCCTGAAGACAACAGTCGTAAATCATTACAGATTTTTGAAAGTTTTAGAGCTAAACGCTTCATCGCCGAAGAATAAATAACATAAGAACCTGTGTCTGGAGTTGCCTCAACTAAGTTTGGTGCTGAAACCACGGGATAGCCCGTAATCTCTGCTAAATTTTTAGCACAAAGCATGGCATACCCTACCGGAGCATTAATTCCTGTTCCAATTGCGGTTGCACCCATATTGACTTCGACAAACAGATTGGCATTGTTATTTAATTTAGAAATATCTTCTTCCAAAGTCGCTGCAAACGCTTCAAACTCCTGCCCCATCGTCATCGGAACAGCATCCTGAAGTTGGGTTCTACCCATTTTTATTACATCCTGAAATTCCTGACCTTTTGAACGGAAGGCTTTAACAATTTTCTCCAGTTTTTCAACTAAAGTTTCATTCATCTGCAATAATGCCATTTTGATTGCCGTAGGATACGCATCGTTGGTTGACTGCGACAGGTTGACATGATCATTTGGCGAACAAAACTGATATTCACCTTTATTCTTTTCTAATTTCTCTAAAACCCTGTTTGCAATTACCTCATTGGCATTCATATTAATGGAAGTTCCGGCCCCACCCTGAATCATATCAATAGGAAACTCATCATGAAATAATCCGCCAATCAGTTCATCGCACGTTTCAGCAATTTTAAAATATAAATCCTGATCGAGTAAGCCTAATTCATAATTGGTTTTTGCCGCCGCTTTTTTTACGAAAGCCAAACCTTTTATAAATTCATGATAAGATGAAAGAAGCTGCCCCGATATTTTGAAATTGTCAATCGCTCTCTGCGTCTGAACTCCATAATATGCGTCTAAAGGAACATTGAGTACGCCCAACAAATCACTTTCCTGTCTGAAATTTTCCATTAAAATATGTTTAACAGTTTAAATTATTTTAAATGATAAAAAACGCACTGTCGAAGATGCTCTTTTCTGAATTTATTTTGTTGGATATTTCTGATTCAATGACTGCAAAATCGCCCATGTTTCAGCATCTAAAACACCGCTGTAATTTTGTGGTCTGAAGTGATATTGTAACGCTTCAATTGTTTTTTTGGTGACATCATCCCAATTTCCGTTAGGTAAAATATCATACCCAAATTTTTGTAAAGCAGTTTGCACTACAAAAATAAATGATGGCTCATTGTATTTTGTTTCAATATCCGTTTGAGCTAAGGTTAAAAGATTCTGTTTTGCCATTTCATCGTACCACATTCCGATCTGATATTCGTCATACAGTTTTTTCCAAGGAAAAAGTGGTCCCGGGTCCTGCTTTCTTGTCGGTGCAATATCAGAATGTGCCAAAACATTGGTTGCCGGAATATTGTATCTCGTCACAATATCTTTTGCCAAAGCAGCTACTTTTTTAATCTGATCATCACTAAAAGGTTCAAAAGTTTTCACTCCGGCTGCATCCGCTTTATAGCCCATGTTGACGATTTCAATCCCGATCGAAGTATCATTAAGGTTTTTATCAGCTCGCCAAGCACTTACACCAGCATGATAAGAACGTTTGTTCTCGTCAACTAATTGATAAATTTCATTATCACCCAAATTATTCACTAAATAATGTGCACTTACGGACTGTTTTGTAAGAACCTCAATCGACTTATCATCCGGTAAAACCGTATAATGTAGAATCAGATATTTTTGTCTGAAGTTTTGAGCAATTGCTGGAAAATGCGTTTTCACAACTTTATATCCCGCAGGTTTTGCAGAGACGATAGAACCGTAACTTGTGGTATTGTCATTTTTAGTGATATCTGCAATATTGGTTCTGAAAAATTCAACGCCGTGTTCTGTCGCAATTTCAGGTTTATTTTTTACTAAATTTTGAGAGTTAACCGCCGTTTTTGGTTGTGTCACAGCAGTTCTCGGCTTGTAAGTACTTTTCTTTACATTTTTTTGCGAAGTACAAGAAAAAACGAGAGTACTTAAGCCGATGATATATAATGTTTTACGCATTAGTTTAGATTTTTAACCGATTATTCCTTCAAAAATACACAATTTTTTTCTGAAAATTATTTGGTAAATAAAGAAATCTATTCTATATTTGCACTCGCAATAACGGAATAGAAGTCATTCAAAAACGTTGTTTAGGAGAGTTGCCTGAGAGGCCGAAAGGACATGTTTGCTAAACATGCGTACTGGTAACGGTACCAAGGGTTCGAATCCCTTACTCTCCGCAGCAAAGACCAATTCGGGGCGTAGCGTAGTCCGGTCATCGCGCCTGGTTTGGGACCAGGAGGTCGCAGGTTCGAATCCTGCCGCCCCGACTGTTTTAGTAATTTTCTCAAAATTACAAATGGGTGCGTAGCTCAGCTGAATAGAGCATCCCGATTCATCGGGACGGTCTCAGGTTCGAAATCTAACGCTCAGAATGTTTTAGTAGTTTTTACAAAACTGCAAATGGGTGCGTAGCTCAGCTGGATAGAGCATCTGCCTTCTAAGCAGACGGTCTCAGGTTCGAATCCTGACGCGCTCACAAAAAAGAGAAATCAATATTTGGTTTCTCTTTTTTATTTATATTTACTCATGTGTTTCTGCTATATACTCCACTCTAAATCTATTGATAAATATTACATTGGTCATTCCTGTGAAGATTTGCAGGAACGATTAAGAAAACACCTTTCAGATCATAAAGGATTCACCTCAAAAGCAAAAGACTGGATTATTGCATATTTTGAATGCTTTGAAATCAAATCAGATGCTTACAAAAGAGAAATCGAAATAAAAGCCTGGAAAAGCAAATCAAAAATTAAAAAACTAATAGAAGCTCAATCAGGATAAAGCATCCCGATTTTTAATCGGGACGGTCTCAGGTTCGAATCCTGACGCGCTCACTAAAAAAGAGAAATCAATATTTGGTTTCTCTTTTTTTGTTTCTATACAAATCTTTTCATCAAAACTTATCTAAAATCTGCTGGATAGAGCATCCCGATTTATATCTAATGCATTCAAAAACTTTCTTAGCTCAAAAAGACCCAAGAGCAAATCGTTATACTGAATAAATACTTTAACCCGTTGTGCATTTTAAAATACTTTCGTCACTTCGAGTAGGTTTTTGAAGAAAACCGTATCGAGAAGTTTTTTTCTACACTTTTTTTACGAAAAAACACTCGAATTGCCAAATCCAATATTGAAATTTTTCAAAATGCACAACGGGTTACTTTAATTAAAATTTAAACTCAATATATCTAAATTGAAAACTAAATTTATAATTTCACAATATGGAAAAACGAGATTTACCTATACTTAAAACATTTATCTAAGGGTGTGAAAATCGCTGAAATGGCTGAGCCATTGAAATCAAAACAGAGGGAAATGAGTACAGGCTCTATTGAAAAAAGGCTCAATACTATCAAAAAACAATACAAGGCGAAAACTTTATTTCATTTAGCTGCCATTCTGAAAAACGAAAATGTAATTTAACAGTCTGTTGTTATTTCTTAAGATCTTTTGTCACCTGTTTTTCGGCATTTTTAGCTTTTTCTTCCTGGACTGCTTTTTCTTTTCGCTGTTGTCGGCGTGTTTTTTTCTCGGCTCGTCTTTCTTCACGGATTACTTTATTTGATTTTTTATTGTAGAGCGCATCTACAATTCCCTGTCCTGTTTTACTGAAGATTTTGATTTTTGGTTTTTCATGAGTTCCAGTTACTACAACCGGGAAACCTATTATTCCTCCCGGAAGAATCCCCACTCTGATTCTTAAATCGAGCAGGCCGTTAAAACTAGTTGTTCCGCTGATGGTAGGTCGTAAAATTGAAACTTTAAAGGTAAATTTATCAACGTGAATCAGATTATTCTTGATGTGTGTTTCGATATTTACTCCTTTCATATCTGGATTATCAAAAGCTTTTGCTCCGATATTATCACCAACTGCCGACAGCATTTTCAGATTTTTTACTTCGACCTCGCGCAGATTGACAACTCCCCCACCTTCTAATGATGGGTAAATGGGCATCATGTTTTTATCAAAATCGCCTTTCAACTTATAATCAATCGAAACAATTCCTTTTACATCTTTGGCAGCGGTTGCCATTTCACGAACCATGTCGATTTCTTTATACGCTCGCTGGACATCAAAATCTAAAACATTGAGCGAAACATCATAATTAGCTGTCAACGGAGATTCGTCTTGGTAGCGGGCGTCAATTTTCATACGGCTTCCTACAATATCAAAAGATGTCTCTTTCAAATAAACTTCACCTTTATTCACAGATGCTAAACCTCTCAGGTTATTTAAAGCTAAACCTTTAAACTCAACTTTTTTAGCATTTACACCCAACGAAACATCCAGATTTTTAGGAGTGATGACAACTCCGCTGCTCTTTGGATTTTCTACTTTAGCATATTCTACTTCGATAGATTTGTCGGTATTATCACCATTTTTCAGTGCCATGAATTCATCAATCAGAATATATCTTGAGTTCAGTACAAATTTCCCGTGAAGAGTGCCTTTTCTTTCAATAAAATAATTGATGGTATTAATTAAATGTCCATTTAGCGCAAAATCTGATTTCCCATACGTGGCAAAAAACTTCCTGAACCACATTTTTTCATTCTCAAATTCAAAATTTCCTTCTTTAATGTAGAATGATTTTGGCAGGTATTCTGTGGTGGCTTTTATGTTTTTTAAAATTAAATTCCCTCTGTTATCCAATTTGCTGTACTGGCCTGTTGTCGCATAGCTTTGACGACCATTTAGAGATAAATCAGCCATAATCAATCCGCTCACATCCAATCCTTTTTTAGCAAAAACTTTATAAATTCTTCCTACATTCAGAACTCCTTTCGCTTTTACTTTATATAAAAGATCCTCAAAATTCTGCAGATCCGCATTCACGAAAACAGGATTTCCTTCAAAATCAAATTTAAACGGATCAAGTTTTACCCCAAGACTTTTAAAAGTTCCGTCTGTGTTGGTAATATGTGCAGCAATATTGATATTCTGAATGGCATTCGGATAATATTTTGTTTTTAACCAGCCATTTTTCAAATTCAGATAACCATTTGTTTTGGGAAATAGTTTTTTATCTAAACTGAACAATCCATTTGCTTTAATGTCAGTATCTAACAAACCTTTGAGGTCAATATTTTTTAAACCTAATGCATTGTCCAACGTCTGAAGATTCACAGCACCTTTGATGTCTGCTTTCACCTGCATTTCTTTGAGACCTTTAGTTTGTACAACAGCTTGGAAATTATTATTCGTTCCCAAGTCAAAACTCAATTTTTTTAAATCAATTCCCAATTGATCGGTGTTAAGATCAGGCAAATCAACATTCAGATCCATATTCAGATTATTCATCGGAACCGGTGCACTTCCACTGGAGATGAAGCCGTTCTGAACCAATAATCTTGCCTTTAATCTTGGTTTCAGATTTTTAGCTTCAATAAATTTACCTTTTAAATTGAAAAACAAATCACTGTTGCCTTCTATCTTGGTATCTTTTACCCATTCCAGATATTGCGGCGGCAAAACGGAAAGCATATCCCGAATCGTTGTTTTTTCTGAAGCTGCTTTGATATCCAAATCATATCCATCCTTTAAAATACTCAGGAAACCTGTAAACTTCAAAGGAAGTTCATTAATTCTCAGCTCATTTTTTCTTAAAACAAAAGTCAGCGCATTGGTATTAATTCTGGTAATCAAATCTGCGTGCAGTGTTTTCTGTTTTGCATACCAGATACGGTCGAGGCTGAAATCTAATTTATTGATATCTAAATCTGTTTCCAGATCAAAAACATCCTGACTCAATCCGCCCTTCCCTGTATAATTAAGACCTTTTGCAACCACTAAAACACGAGCTGCGTGATCATTATATTTCACATCAATATTTCTGAATTTAATTAAATCTAACTTGATGGAAGCTCCCGCTTCAGTAGCATCTTTTGCTTTATCAGAAGGCTTTGAAACATAAACATTGTAGTTGGCTTCACCTTTTGTATTCACAAAGACATTAACAGAAGAGTCTGTCACGTAAATTTCATCAATCTTTACTTCACCATCGAAGATCAGATTTTTCAGATTGATTCCTACAGCAACTTCTTTTGCGGCAAGCAAAGTATCTTGTTGAAATGGTTTTGAACCTTTTAATAATACATCATCCACTGAAACCGTGAGCGAAGGAAAATGTCTGAAAAATGTGAGATGCGTCTTTTTATAATCAAGCTCACCCGCCAGATGTTTATTGGCGAAAATTTTCACCTGCTTGGATATAGTACCCGGAAATAATATCGGAATGATAAACATTAGAAAGAGAATGGATGCGAGAGAAATTCCGATCCATTTTAATATTTTCAAAATTATTTTTTTAAATTTTTCCATATTGTAATAATTTTGATCTTAACCATGTCAAACGTATAAATAAGAGTTATTTCTTATCTGCCATCTAAAATCAAGCCATTGATAAAGATGTTTATCTTAGATCATGGTAGAAATATCCTTTACTGAGAAGGGATTGTCTTTAATTTTTTATAAATTGGCACCAATTAACAAGCTGTTTTATCCCGAATGAAAATCAAACCAAATTTCACCGCACTACTCACCTATTTACCTGCAAAAGACGGAGTAAAAACAACTCCGGTTTCGTCAGGATACAGGGCATCTATCAAGTTTCCATTTAATTTAGAATTGTATATCGGAGTCCAGACATTTGCAGGAGATGATTTGGTATTTCCCGGAGATACAGTCACTGCAGAAATCGCTCTATTAAAGAGCGATTATGTTACCGGGAAAATTTATGAGGGATTGGATTTTGATTTTTTTGAAGGAGAAAATCTAATTGGACATGGTGTTGTAACCAAAGTTATCTAATCATTACTTTAGAGGTTATATTTTATTCTAACCCTTCTTTATACGTTGCTAAAGCTCTTTCTCGGGCAGATTTATGTTCTACCATTGGTTTTAAATCATAATCTTCCGGAAGCCATTGATTGATATATTTTGAATCTTTATCAAACTTTTGCGTTTGTGCGTCAGGACTGAATACTCTAAAATAAGGAGCAGCATCACAACCGCAACCCGCTGCCCACTGCCAGTTTCCGTTATTGGAAGACAACTCATAATCTAAAAGTTTTTCTGCAAAATAGGCTTCACCCCATCGCCAGTCGACCAATAAGTGTTTGGTAAGAAAACTTGCGGTAATCATCCTTACCCTGTTGTGCATGAAGCCTGTTTCATTAAGTTGTCTCATTCCTGCATCGACGATGGGATAACCGGTTTTTCCTTTGCACCAGAGCTTAAATTCTTTTTCATTATTTCGCCATTCAATATTTTCATATTTTTTCTTGAAGCAACCTTTTACCACATACGGAAAGTGAAACAAAATCTGCATAAAAAATTCTCTCCAAATCAATTCGTTAAGCCATGTTTCGTTGTGCTTTGCGGCAAACTCTACACATTTTCTCACGGAAATTGTTCCGAAACGAAGTGCAATTCCCAAACGGGTTGTATGGTCTAAAGCAGGATAATCTCTGTGTTTGTCATAAGAATCAATGATTTTTTCGTCTAAAACTGGCTTTTTAAATTCAAAATCAGTTTTTTCAAAACCTATTTCTTTTAAACTGATGATATTTTCATGTTTTGTAGGAAAAAAGTTTTCAAAATCTCCATTAAATTTTTCAATTTTAATGGTGTTAAAATTTTCCTTCCATTTTTTTGAATAAGGCGTGAAAACCGTATAGGGTGTGTTATCACTTTTAAGAACATCATTTTTCTCAAAAATAATCTGATCTTTAAAATCGGAAAACTGAATATTATTTTCGTTTAAAAACTGAGCAACTTCATGATCTCTTTTGATAGCCTGAGGCTCATAATCTCTGTTGCAGTAAACTGTATCAATCTCAAAATCTTCAGCGAGCTGTTTGAAAACGTCTAAAGGATTTCCGTAAAAAGTTTTCAGAGTGGTTTTATAATCTTTTAATTCGTCATTAATCTCCGTCAATGCCTGATGAATATAATCTACCCTTCTGTCTGATTTATCGCTCAACCGACCGAGAATTTCTTTATCAAAAATAAAGATTGGCAAAACTTTCAAATCAGATTTTAGGGCATGAAATAATGCGGCATTGTCTTCAAGTCTTACATCTCTCCGAAACCAAAAAACATTCATTTTACTCATTACAATACAATCATTTAATTACAATTATCAAAGAATCCGCTGTTTCCAATCTGCTGAACTTTCAATTCTATGCGCAAAAGTACAAATCTTAAACCATGAATTGAACTAAAGATAAATGATCTATAAACGAAATGATGAGGTATGAGAAAGTATATTTCAATAAAATTAAATCACTGAAAATCAACACATTTAAATTTTACTATGTGTAGAATTTAAATTATTTTTATAATAATCTTCTTAAATTAGGAATAAGACATGGATTTATCCTAATTTTGATTAATAATCCGTAAAATAAATATGTACAGCGGTATATTACTACAAAGATATTTATGATGAATATAAGAATTAAAGGTTCCGGCAGCTATACTCCTGAAAACGTGATGAGAAATGCCGATTTTACTGATCACGTATTTTTGAATGAAGATGGTTTGGCCATCAAATTTCCTGAGTCTATTATTGGAAAATTTAAAGATATTACCGGGATTGAAGAGCGCAGATATGCCGATTCTCAGCATGTAACATCAGATCTGGCTTATTTTGCAGCCGAAAAAGCAATTGAAGATGCTGGTATTGACAGAGAGACGATTGATTATATCATTGTAGCGCACAATTACGGAGACATTGAGAAAGGGAAAATTCAGTCTGACACGGTCCCGAGTATTGCCACCCGTGTTAAAAATAAATTGCGCATAAAAAACCCAGGCTGTGTTGCTTATGACTTGTTGTTTGGCTGTCCGGGTTGGAACGAGGCGATGATTCACGCAAGCTCTTTTGTAAAAGCAGGTATTGCCAAACGTTGTTTGGTTATTGGTGCAGAAACTTTATCAAGAGTAACCGATCCTTATGATCGTGATTCTATGATCTATGCTGATGGTGCAGGGGCCGTTATTGTAGAAGCTACAGACGAAAATAACGGAATTCTTTCTCACGAAAGCGCTACTTACGCTTATGACGAAGCCAATTTTCTGTTTTTCGGAACTTCTTATAAAAAGGATGACGAATCTGACATCAGATATATAAAAATGAAAGGCAGAAAGATCTATGAATTTGCTTTAACTAAAGTTCCTTTGGCCATGAAGTCTTGTCTTGAGAAGGCAGGAATTGACATAAAAGATTTAAAAAAGATCTTAATTCATCAGGCAAACGAAAAAATGGATGAGGCCATTATTGAAAGGTTCTACAGTCTTTATGACCTGGCAGTGCCTTCAGATATTATGCCGATGTCTATTCACAAATTTGGAAACAGCAGCGTGGCAACGATCCCGACATTGTATGATTTGATTATGAAAGGTGAAATGGATGAGCATTCTTTCACTGAAGGAGATATTATCCTTTTTGCATCTGTCGGTGCAGGGATGAACATTAATGCATTTACTTACAGAGTTTAATTTCAACTTTTAACTAAAATAAATTATTCATTATCAAAACTTTGGTAATGAATTTTTTTTATGCCAGCACACTCCTCTTCTTACTTCTGAGATAAATACTTCCCGAAACCATCACAAACAAAACTCCCACAATAAAGCCACCTATCACATCTGTAAACCAATGTGCTCCCAGATATATCCTGGAAACTGCTCCCAAAACAATCATTGCCAGACAAACCAAACTGATTATGATTTTTAAGGACAACTTTAAAATATTAGAGTATAAAGCAATGATAATCAAAGTTCCAAAAAAAACTGTATAAAACAAAACATGGCCGCTGGGGAAACTCTGATGATGCGTTTCTTCTACAATCCTCACAAAATCTGTAGTCGGTCTCGGGCGGTCAATCAATATTTTTAAAACATAACTTACGCCACCAGACAATAAACAAGAAAAAGTAAAAAGGGCTTCTTTTTTATAGCCAAATAATAAGAATATCAACGCAAACGCAGGAACTATTGCCGCCGCTACATAAACTGTTCCGAGCCAGCTAAAGCCTTTCATCATGATATCCAAAATTTCACTCTGATCTTCCTGAAGTTCCTGAGAAACCAAAAGATCCCAAGACTTCGGCGAAGAATCAACAACATAAAAGCTTAAAAGGAGAAATACAATCATGAAAAATAAAGTAAAACACAAAAAGAGCTTCTTCTTTTTATCCTTTAAAAATTTCGAGAAACTACTTTGAATGCTATCATTGTTACTTTCCATGTTTTTTACTGAATTTTAATTGAAATAAGAATTTTGAATTGCAAATTTGATGCAAATCTTTACAAACTGATAGATTTTGAGACTCAAAATCAATTTAATGATAAGATTCGTGTTTTTAGAATATTAAAAAGAGAAAATTAAAGTATATTTAAAATCTTGAAATGAAAAAACCAATGCTAAAATTATAGGCTCAGGTATTCTTGCTAGTTTTTTAGCAGGAACAATTTTCATGATTGGATTTTTGGTCTTCATCGATATGCAAACTCCAGATTATTATGAAGACGGTACCCCTAAAATGAATTGTTTTGGAGGATTGCAATACGGCATTGCCATAGGAATTCAACTCCTAATAATTATAGCTAATTTACCAGCGTTTTTAAATCTATTGAAGCCAATCAGAGAAAATAAATATTTATCATTTCTGGCATTCTTCGGCATTCATTTTTTGTATCTGATTTTTATCATCGTAAGTCTTTCCGAATTTTCCGGCGAAGAATTTTTAATGATTATTCCTTGGGTAAATTGGCTGTTTTGGGGATATTATTATTTAAAATTCAGAAAAATAATATCTATCAAATTTTAATATTCTAAAGTTTTTTTTTATAGTTCTACATTTCTATGAACAATACATTTTCTGACAACAATCAAATCAGAGTAGTTTCTACTTTTTCTGAGCTTGTAAATACCAATTTTCAGGGACCTGTGAATGCGGTTTGCTGGGAAAGAAATCTAGTTGGTGATTTTGAAGAAATCGTTTCTAAGCTTCAATTAAAAGACAATATTACAGAAGTTCACCCTGAAGATCTTTCAGTACTACAACTGACAGAAAATGGCTGTATTGCAAGGGAAATTATTCTAAATGATTTACAGTTACTAACGGATGTTGGAGCATTGCCATCGCTCAATTTACTGAAAAATTATGAGCGAGATGATGAGTTTGATTTTATTTCGACAGACGTCTATTCTTTTCATGTAGACCGCTCACCGATTGGCACCAGCACTTTTCTGTGTACTTATTACGGAGCTTCAAGTGATATTTTACCCAATGATCAGGCCACACAAAAAATCCTGATTCCTGAAATCAGGGAAAGGCTTAAAGAATTACACGATGATCCGGATGTAGATTTTGAAGCCTTTTTGAAAGAAAATTATTTTGATTTACATTATCAGCCAAAACCTAATGCCCAGCCGACTAATCTAGGGTTGGCTCATCTGTGGAGATTATCAGTTGATCATCCTGAGCAGCAAGTTTTGCCGTGCATTCATCGGGCACCTATGGAAAATGATGGTGAATACCGATTGCTTTTGATTTGTTAAATGACAATATTTCCTGTCGATACATACAACCTTTTATTGTTTATTAGATTTCAACTTTATGGTTAAACAAGATTTAAAATTTATTAATCATTACCTGCTATATATAAGGTCAGTTGACAGAAGTCCGTTATTTTCTAAGTTAAGATGTAACGCTTTCAATGCAGTGATGCTGTCATGATGAGGGCTTCTTTGAAGAGTTGCCGTATCAAAAACATCCCACAACCCGCTATGATGCCATTCGCTGAGGTGATCCCAATCCGGACGGTCGACAACAGGATAATAACAACAGCCTAAAAGTGGAATTCCTGCATTTAATACAGAGAAACATTCATTAGCTATTGAACGAATCCATTTTGCACGGTCTTCACCGGGATGGCTGGTTTCTGAAATGATCATCGGTCTTCCATATCGCATAAAGACCGTTTCTATGAGAGAATGAAGTGACCTGAATAAAGGATGTACCGGCTCTTCTGACCAAGGCAGAAATTCATGGGTCTCAATGATCCATTGATTGTTAAAATAATAATTAACACCAATAATATCCAGATACTCTGGTTTTCCTCTGAGTTCCGGACATATTTTGCCTGAAAGCATATCATGAACCTGAAATTGCTCGAAGTGTTTTTCTTCAGCAGATAAAAGAGAAATTACATTACTTTCATCATTTGAGACAATGCTGACAAGCGGTTCGGTAATTAAAATTCTTACAGAAGGATCTACTTCTTTCATCATTTCAATTCCTTCAATATAGGCTTTCATTAAAGCATATTTCACTTCCCAGCCCTGCCCTGTACAGTAGGGTGATGCTCCTTTTACATCGCCGCCCAGCCAGGAAATAAAACTGACTTCATTAATGGGTGTTACAATCAAAGAACCATCAGGAATTAAACGTCTGTAGTTAATCACAAATTCTCTGCACAAATGGCTGAATCTTCTCGCAAACATCGGGTGAAGAGGGGTTAAATCATCAGGAAATCCAAAATGACAAATGTCCCAAACCACCTGAATATTTCTGGATTCAGAAATTTTAATAATGCGCTCTACCTCAGCCCAATCATATTGATACGGTTTTGTCTCAACTGCACTCCAGCGGATGCCTTCACGGATAGTTTTAATTCCTAACTGACGCAACCGGCCATAATCTTCTTCCAGATAAAGTTCGTGGCCTGAGGCTTTATACAGATCCACTCTATTGCCAAAAGCATTCTGATGATCTGCACACTCAAAGCCGCCCATCAAAAAACTTTTGAACGGATTACTATTTAAAGCCAAAAAATCATTACTGAACATATTCTTCCCTGCTTTTTAACTTTTTGAAAAGTGCCAACGACTGTGCCACCACCTGATCCATATTATAGTATTTATAAGTACCCAGACGGCCTGTAAAAAATACATCAGGATGTCCTTCTGAAAGCTTTTTATATTGATTATAGATTTCCTGATTTTGTTTTCTCGGGATCGGATAATATGGGTCACCTTCGGCAGTGGGATATTCATACACAATAGTTGTTTTACTGTGCTTCTGCCCGGTCAGATATTTAAACTCGGTGATTCTCGTGTACAGATTTGATGTAGGATAATTGACCGTTCCCGTTGACTGATAATTTTCCTGATGTAAGGTTTCAAATTTAAAATCAATGGAACGGTAAGGCAATTTTCCGTAGCAGTAATCAAAATAAGAATCGATAGGACCTGTGTAGATTAATGTTTTAAAAGGAATAATATCAACAATATTTTTATAATCCGTCTGAAGCATGATGCTTATATTTTTGTGAGAAAGCATTTTTTTAAACATCTCAGTATAGCCGTTTTTTGGCATCGCCTGAAAGGTGTCGGTAAAATAACGGTCGTCCTTATTGGTTCTCGTCGGAACCCGGGCGGTCACTGAGGCATCCAATTCTGAAGGATCGAGATCCCACTGTTTTTTTGTATACCCTTTAAAAAATTTCTCGTACAGCTCCTTTCCTACGGCATTCAAAACAACATCTTCAGAAGTCAGAATAGGAGTTCTTTTTTCAGCTTTTGAAGCTAAAAAATCTGTGACTTCGTCTGATGTCAGATTTTTACCGTACAGTTGATTAATCGTTGTAAGATTAATGGGAATCGGCACCAACAAACCGTCTACACTTCCCAAAACACGGTGTTCGTAAGGCCTCCATTCAGTAAATTTTCCTAAATATCTAAATACATCTTCTGAATTGGTATGAAAAATGTGAGGCCCATATTTATGAATAAGAATACCGTCTTCATTATAATAGTCGAATGCATTTCCTGCAATATGGTCACGCTTATCTACAATTAAAACCTTCTTTCCTTCATTCGCAAGACGCTCCGCTAAAACCGCTCCGGCAAACCCGCAGCCTACTATTAAAAAATCATACATGGTTAATCTGCTTTTTGGTATTTGTAAATTGTTCTTTATTTATTTTCACTTTATCGATCAATGCATTCATTTTTTGATAGGTATGATCCCAGGAATCATCTTCGAGAAAATGATCAACATTTCTCAGCCACTGTTCTGTTTCTGTATTGGCAAATATTTTTTCTGCGGCTGAGATGAAAGAATCTGCATCATCAATAATCTGCACCAGACCGGCATGACCATATGGATTGACAACATCTTTGATGGCTGTTGAAATGACGTGTTTTCCGGCTGCCAAATATTCCGGTGTTTTTGTAGGGCTTATAAATTCTGTTGATTCATTTAGAGCAAATAAAATAAGTGCAATATCCCAGCTGGCGATATACTGAGGCAGTTCAGCATAAGATTTTGGGCCTAAATAATGTATATTTTCTGCTCTGGGTAAGTCTTCAGGATTAATTTTTACAACAGGACCTATAATAACAAAGTGCCAGTGTGGGCATCTGGCGGAAACTTCACGGAGAAGTTCAATATTAAACCTTTCGTCCACAACCCCAAAAAAACCCAGCCTTGGAAAACCGATTGCTGCCTGATCTTCTGGTTCCTGCTGATTATTCCTCGCCATTCCGAAATGATCTTTATCAATGCTACTTGGCATTGGATGAATATTATGATGCCTGTTCTTTTTAGCTTCATAAAGAGAATTGCCACCCGTGAAAACTACATCAGCTTTTTGAAATAACGCTTCTTCTAACTGTATAAGTTGCGGCGGGGCAAACCTGAAAGCAGACAATTCATCCATCGAGTCATAGATAACAGTTTCAGGTTTTAGATGATCAGTGAATTGGAGTGCCATCGGAGTATAGTACCAAATGATATATTCTTCGATATTATATTCTCGTAACACCGACGATATGAGAGCTTTGATACGGTCTGCTGTCTTTTCAGTATGATCGGTAATTAAAATCTGTACTACCGATACACCGTCCTGAACATTAACGATATACCTGTCGGAACTTCCGAATCTCGGTTCTTCAAAATAAAAGACTTGATATTGTTTTGCAAACCTTGTTAATAGGTGTTGAGGTCTTTGGTAGACAAAGTTCCATGCTAAATGACTAAAGCATAATAAATTCTGCATATTTCTGTAATTTGGTTAGATTATTACAATATTAATATTCATTATGCTATTGTCTTATGATCTTAAGCATATTTAATCATCAATTTTTATCGTAATTGTATAATTCATCTCTTTTAGTTCAAAGTTTGAATACATTTTATATTTCAGGACTAAATATCTGTAAACTTTACACCATCTGTAATGATTTAGCAGCACTAATGTTTCAACAAATAAAAACTCCAATTTTCAACATTATTTCATTTAATATCAGCACATTATGATCATAATCATAAACAGTGAATTTTATGATAAGTTCTTATTTATACAGATATGTATGGTACAAAATTGGTTATTGCTTTTATGAATAAACCAATTACAAATATTGAAATTATGGGAATTTTAGCATGGATCCTTTTTGGATTAATCGTAGGAGCACTTGCCAAGCTTTTAATGCCTGGAAATCAGGGCGGAGGTTGGATTATAACGATCATCCTCGGAATAGTGGGAGCACTCGTCGGGGGCTTCATTGCAGGTGCCATCGGCATCGGTGATGATGGAAATCCCTGGGATTTAGGAACGATAGGAATTTCTGTTTTAGGAGCTATTGTAGTGCTCTTAATTTATGGAGCGTTAACCAAAAACAGGAGTTAATAACATGATGAAATGCCGGGATTTACAAAATTTCCGGCATTTTATCTTTAAGAACCAACCACAAAAATCAGTTATATGAAAAGAGACGGAAACAATGTTAGCTTTTGGGAAAGCAAAGCAGAAAAAGAACAAATAAAAAACTACAATGAGGCCGATTATGATACGATCATCGTAGGGGCAGGTATTACAGGAGTGACCTTAGCAAAAGAACTGCAAAACCGCGGCCGCAGCTGCCTTATTATAGAAAAAGAAAACCCGGGTTTTGGCACAACAGGCGGAACAACTGCACATATCAATAATTTTTTTGATTCATCTTATGACGAGATCATTAAAAATTTTGGTGAAGATTCGGCTGTTCTACTTGCTAACGCAGCAAAAGATACGGTTCGCTACATCAAGCAGAATGTTTTACAATACCACATTTCATGTGATTTCAGTGAATGCAATTATTATCTTATCAGCGCCGAAGAAAAACAAACCAAAAAGCTGGATGATATTGTAGAAGCCCATCACAAAGTAGGCATTGATACAGAGCAAGCCTTTACCATTCCTTTCAGCCTTAAATTTCATAAGGCTATAGAAATAAAAGGCCAGTCACAATTTCATCCACTCCGATATATTAATAAGTTACTCAAAGAATACACGAAGGAGGGAGGTGCAATAGTCACGGAAACCCAGGTTAAAGATTTTGAAAACAAAAATGGCACGGTAACAATTAAAACAGATACTGATTTGGTTTTTACTGCAAAAAATCTGGTCTGGGCAACACATATTCCTCCCGGAAAAAACAGATTCAGTGTACTTTTAGCTCCATACAGAAGTTATGCGGTAACCCTTCGGCTTGCCAATCCTGTAAAACTGATGGCGCAAACAGCTGACCTTTATGACCCTTATCACTACGCACGTTATCATAAATCAGATAATGATTATTTCTTGATCGTAGGAGGATTTGACCATAAAACCGGCGATGAAAACGATACAGAAAAACATTTCGAGGATCTCATAGAATATGTAAATGAAAATTTCAAGTACAAGGAGATTATTGCCAAATGGTCTTCTCAGTATTACCAATCAGCTGATGGGTTGCCTTATATAGGCAAAATGCCGGGTGAGGAAAACATTTATATATCGACAGGTTATACCGGTAATGGAATGACTTTCGGATCAATGGCATCTTTTGTCATTCCTGATTTACTGGATGGTAAAGAGACTGATTTGTCAAAACTATTTTCTCCGGCACGTATTAAGCCTATTGCCAGCGCAGGAAATATTTTGGATGAAGTCGTTAACGCATCAGTACATTTCGTGAAGGATAAATTTTCAGCAGATAAAATTGATGAGCTTAATGAAATTAATTCCGGAGAAGGAAAAATCATTAAGCATGACGGTAAAACTTATGCCGCGTATCGTGATGACAAGTCAGAACTTCACCTTCTCAGCCCGGTCTGTCCCCACACCGGTTGTACGGTAACATGGAATCCTTCAGAAGTGTCATGGGATTGCCCATGCCATGGCAGCCGTTTTGATATTGAAGGCAATCTACTGAACGGTCCTGCCATGTCGGGTCTCGAAAAGATTCAAATAAATAAAACCGATTAACATCAGTAACATTCCATATTGTAAAGGGAAGCCTTACTTCAGTGAATGGTGATAACAGTTAATTAATATGCATTGTGATTTTAATCATTTTTTGGGTTACAGCTAATTTTTAACTTTGAAATATTGACAGACATCAATATTTTTTCACCACTGGTGATAGCCTTCTCAATGAGAAGGCTTTTTATTACAAGTATAGCCAATTGCTGATAGCTGAACTTGAGTTTTGAGTAAAGAACTTATTTCTCTATCAAGCTGGTATTTTAACATTCATAATGAATACTAATGGATATCATCTCATCTCACAACTACAAAAACTATTGGTATGCACGATAAAGATCTAAATTCAAACCCAATTAAAGGAGGACAGGGACAAGTGCTGGAACCGGAAACCTATAGAGATTCTATAGGAACGATGGAACAGTCCGGAAAAAGGAAGTGGGTATTTCCCAGAAAGCCGAGAGGAAGATATACCAATTACAGAAACATCGTAGCATATACCTTACTGGTATTCTACTTTGCATTGCCGTTTATCACAATCAACGGAAATCCTTTTTTATTACTTGATGTCATTAACCGGCAGTTCTTCATTGTCGGGCAGCCTTTTTATCCACAGGATTTTTATATTCTGACACTGGGTGCCATTGTTTCTTTAGTGTGTATTATTATTTTTACTATTGCTTTTGGGCGGATCTTTTGTGGATGGATATGTCCGCAGACCATTTTTCTGGAAAACGTATTTCGCAAAATTGAGTATGCTATTGAAGGAGACAGAAATAAGCAGATGAAACTTGACCGGCAGGAATGGAATTCTGAAAAAATCTGGAAAAGAAGTTTAAAATGGAGTATTTACATCATTCTCTCCTTAATTTTCACTCATTTTATGTTCATGTATGTTGTTGGATATCAAGAAGTATTCAGAATAGTTCTTGAGGGGCCATTCGCCCATCCGACGAACTTTATCGCAATGATTCTTCTGACAACTGCATTCTATTTTGTTTTTGCGTGGTTTAGGGAGCAGGTTTGCACATTGGTATGCCCCTACGGAAGGCTTCAGGGCGTTTTAATAGACAAAGAAACCATTAATGTCTTTTATGATTTCAACAGGGGTGAAAACCGAGCAAAATGGAGAAAAGGCGAAGACCGTAAAGCAGCCGGAAAAGGAGACTGTATCGATTGCTATAATTGTGTTGTCGTATGCCCGACGGGAATTGACATCAGGGATGGGCAGCAACTTGAGTGTGTGAACTGCACAGCATGCATCGACGCATGTGATGAGGTGATGGATAAAGTGGGGTTACCAAAAGGATTGATAAGATATGCATCGGAAAAAGAAATCGAGACTCAACAACCTACCAGATTCAGCGCAAGAATGAAAGGCTTTGTCGTAATTCTCGTTGCATTACAGATTTTTCTGGGATTCCTTTTGTATAACCGGGCAGATATGGAAGCAAAATTCATAAAACCCGCAGGAAGCACTTTCTTCGTAAGAGACGGAAAAATTACCAATACCTACAATTATACATTTTTAAACAAAACCAATGAAAAGAAAATTGTAACCATTAAAGTTTTAGAGCCGGCAAATGGCGATATATCATCAAGTGGCTCTAGCAAAATTGTTGTGGAAAGAGATAAAATTATAAAGGGTACAATCAATATTAGTTTTCCGGAAAAAGAGATCAGTCTTTCCAAACAAAATATCACCATTGGTGTTTTTGATTTAAAAGGAAATCTTATTGATTCTTACGACACGTATTTTGAAGGACCTTTTAAACTGCAGTTTTAAATTGAACCAACAGAAAGGCTGATTCAGCTGTACGATATAATGGTATAAGGTGTAACGAAATAAGTAAAAGACTCATGAAAAGTGATCAAATTTTTGATGTCATTATCATTGGCGGGAGCTATTCCGGGCTTTCTGCAGCAATGACATTAGGACGCTCACAAAGAAAAACCCTGATCATTGATAATGGCTTTGCCTGCAACACGGTAACATCATTTTCACATAACTTTCTTACTCAGGATGGCCATGACATCAATGATATTGCAGACATTGCAAAAAAACAAGTCCTTAATTATCCTGATATTCATCTTATTGATGATAAAGCAGTTAACGGAGAAAAATCACTGAATCACTTTGTCATCACAACTGCAAAAGGAAATATTTACAAGGCAAAAAAAACGATCTTTGCTACAGGTATTAAAGATCTGCTTCCTGATATCAAAGGTCTCAAAGAATGTTGGGGAACTTCTGTTGTTCATTGTCCGTATTGTCATGGGTATGAACTGAGAAATCGGAAAACTGCGATCTGGTGTGATGGCAATGAAGCCTTTAATATGGCAACACTGATAAAAAACATGGCTTCTGATCTTATAATGATCACCAATAACAAGAATGATTTTACTCAACATCAATTGGAAAAACTGAGAAAAAATAATGTAGAAATAATGGAATCAACAATTGTAGAGTTTCTTTATGATCATTCTCAGCTAAACGGTGTTCTCCTTGCAGATGGCAGACAGATCCATTTAGAAGTTGTCTACACCTCGGTACCTTTTACACAGCATTCTGACCTGCCACTTTTGTTGGGATGTGCGATGACCGATCATGGTTTAATCGAGGTGAATGATTACCAACAGACCAATATTCCCGGAGTCTATGCTTGTGGTGATAATTCAGCAACTATGCGGACTATTTCCAAAGCTGTCTACACCGGAAATTTAGCCGGGGCAATGGTTAATAAAGAACTTGCTGAGGAATCATTCTAGGATGAGTTTAATATGACACTAATAAAACATATACATCTGACCATCAGTAACAAACTGACAATTTTTCATCAACAACAGATCTGAAATATGACAATTTTAATAAAACTTGTAATGGAAGATGACAATTTTTCTCAAAAGTTAGGTGGTATATTATTTGTGTTTTGGAAAATGAGATCATTTAATATTGTTTAACCTTTAAAATTGTTTGTTATGACAACGATCGTAAAAAGAACCAATGGCAGCTTACTCCCTGCCAATCCGCGTTCACTGTTCGACGATTTTTTCAACCGCGAACTGTTTAACTGGGGTAATAATAACTTTTCTGCCTCTCGTACAACACTGCCCTCCGTTAATATCAAAGAGCTTGAGAAAGCCTTTGAAGTGGAGGTTGCAGCACCGGGAATGCAGAAGGAAGATTTCAGCATCACTCTTGATGGCAACATGCTGACTATCTCATCTTCCAAAGAAGATCAGCAGGAAGAAAACGGCGGCAACTACACCCGCCGAGAATTCAGCTATCAGTCTTTTCAGCGCAGCTTCGAACTTGCAAAAGATGTTGTGGATGATGAAAATATTGAAGCCAAGTATGAGAACGGCGTCTTAAGGCTTACTATTCCGAAAAAAGAGAGTGCTCTGACGCAGTCGCCTCGACTGATCGAAATCCAATAATTTTTAAAGGTTTTCCGGGCATCCGGAAAACCTTTTACTTGATTAATCATTATTTATAATTAAAGATTATGAATGAATTATTATGGTCTATCTCCATCTTGTCTCTTACCTTATTGATTTTAGGCTTTATACTGAAACGTTTTAACCAACCTTATTTAATTGCCTACATTATTGCAGGAATATTACTCGGTCCGCACATCACAGGTGTCTTCTCTAATATCGGACAAATAGAACTGATCGGTGAGCTGGGAATTCTTTTGCTCATGTTTTTCTTAGGATTGGAAATCAGTATTCCGAATAAACGGCATCTTATTCTAAAACCAATTATAGCACAGGGTATGAAGGTGCTGCTGGGCTTTGCTTTTGCAATACTGACAGGATATTTTCTAAAGCTTGATTTTAAAAGTATTTCTTTAATAGCGATACTCTTCTTTTTCAACAGTACCGCAGTTGTAACCGAATTTTTAAAGAAATATAATATTTTAAATACCGAGTTTGGCAGTACCATATTCAACATTTTACTGCTGCAGGATATACTTTTAGCGCCTGTCTTAACATTGCTGAATGCATGGGGCGGTCAGGAGTTTAATCTATTGAATATCATCTTACCTATCACTGCATGTGCATGCATCTTTTTACTTTTCAGAAGAATCAGGAATGTACAGGAAATTAAACTTCCCTGGTTTTTTAGCAGGATAACGTACGATCATGATCTTCAGCTTTTTATGGGACTTTTGATATGTATGGGATTTGGCTTGCTGGCAGATATTGTCGGTTTAAGCAGTGCATTGGGAAGCTTTATAGCCGGTGTTCTTGTAGGAAGGCTTAAAATATTCAATTGGCTGGAACATTCACTTGCTCCATTTAAAGTATTTTTTGTTGCACTCTTTTTTGTATCAATCGGTTTGCGGCTAGATCTGACCTATTTTATAAGCCACGCCAATATTATTCTGATCGGTACATTCTTCGTTTTACTGAGCAACAGTCTAATATCTGCTTTCGTGTTCCGTCTTTTAAAATTTGACTGGAAAAACAGTTGGTATGGCGGTGCTTTACTGTCTCAAACAGGAGAATTTGGCATCTTGGCTCTTTCAATTGCTTACAAAGCTAATATCATTCAGTATGAACTTTATAAAGCGGGTCTGGGTATTACCTGCCTTACACTTCTGTTCTCAACAATTTGGATCGTTGTGCTAAAAAAACTCTCAGATAAACCTCTGCCATTCCTATCCATGCAAAAATCGAATGAACAGAAGGAATAATAGCCGAATTACAGGGATCCGACTGAATTCTTTTAAATTAATACAATTTAAAAAGAGCTTACTTAAATTGTTTTGCATCGGGGAAATTATTCTGCAAATGCTAATAACTATTAAAGAAAAGCCATAAGAAAAAATTATGCGTAACGAATGAGAGCCTTATTCTCATTTATAAGAACAGTTTTAGCTTAAATCTGAAAATTATATTATATAACAAATTATTAAATACACAAAATAATGAATACAAATATACTTTAAAATAGTTAAAATTATTGATTAATAAACTAATTTATTATCGATTATTGACTTTTCTTAACAATATGATCCACGTCATATTGTTATGAGTGGTGAATTATCTAATTTTGATAAACACCATTAAACAAAATTATGAATACGAAAAAGCAAACTTTCAGCAGCGAAAATAATCACCAGTAGATGATGTTTTAACTCTACAATTACTCTCATAAGAAATCAAGCCATTCAGATCATTTTCGCCGACCCAAACGGCGGGTTTCTCGTTGTATCCACAGAGAATGCTCTAAAGATTAATAATGACACAAACTCCTTAGATAAAGAGTTTTAAAAAATAAACCAAACCACAAAAAAATTATATTATGTCTATCAAGCCCAGACTCCTGCATTCTGTAGGAGCAATAGAAGAAAACTTCCATGCCGGAGATTACATTTTCCGCGAAGAGGGAACCCCACAGTTTTATTACCAGATTCTTGAAGGTGAAGTCAAGCTCAATAATTACAGCAATGACGGTAAAGAATTTATTCAAAACATCCTGCCTGAAGGTCACTGTTTTGGAGAATCGATGCTCTTTCTTGAAAAACCTTATCCTGTAAATGCTGTTGCAATGACCCGTTGTACCATCCTTAAAATTTGCAAAGAAAAATTCCTTACTCTTATGGATATATACCCGCATATTGCATTGGATATCTGTAATGCCTTATCCGAGAAAACCTACAATAAATTTTTGCTGATGCGGAAAATATCAAGTAAAAATGCAGTAGAAAGGCTGACTGAAGTGATGGATATGATGAAAGATTCGCAGGAAAAGAAAGACAAGTATACTTTCGAAATTCCTCATACCCGTCAACAGCTCGCATCATTGACAGGATTGTGTGTGGAAACAGCCATAAGAGCCATAAAAAAAATGGAAGGAAATAAAGTATTGAAGATCAGAAACAGGAAAATTTACTACTAATATCAATATTGCAATTACGATAAATGATCTCCTGAATTTAGGTATTCAATTGTGTGGCAGCACGGTCGTTCAATATAGTGTAATTCCAACTTAAAAAAGAATGCTATGGTTTTAGTGACAGGAGCAACAGGAATTCTGGGGAGAGTTATAGCTCTGGAACTTGTAAAAAGAGGCGAAAAAGTAAGAGCCTGCAAAAGACTTGGAAGCAATCTTGCTGATGTTCGAAAGTCATATCAAAATTATACCTCCAACGCTGATTTTTATTTTGACCAGATTGATTGGGTAGATCTTGATTTTAATAAACACCATTCTTTGTATAAAGCATTGCAGGATATCACTGACGTCTATCATTGCGCCGCAAAAATCAGTTTTGACCCGAAAGACCGGGATGAGGTTTTAGAAACAGGAATTGTGTGTACGAGAAATCTTTTGCGTGCATGCTTATATATGCCGGTGAAAAAATTTCTTTTCGTAAGCTCTGCAGCAACACTTCGAATTGATAAAAAAGGTCTGGAGTCGCAGATCAAAGACCATGATTCGGTACAGATGTATTCGCCGTATGTTATTTCCAAATATATTGCCGAAAAGATGGTTTGGAGTGCCTATAAAGAGGGGCTGAATACTGTAATCATTAATCCGGCCATGATTATCGGAAGCGGAAACCGACAAAAAAACAGCCAGCTGCTGGATATTTTTATGGCAGATAGAATTACGTTTCCCGGCGGCACTTCGTGTGTTGATGTACGGGATGTTGCCAAAATAGCCATAAGCCTGATTGAAAAAAATATTTTTGGAGAGCGCTTTTGTGTATCGGCAGATAATGTACTCTATAAAGATCTCGCAGGCCAGGTCAGAAATATTGCAGGATTGCCAAAGCCTATACTATTAACTAAAAACCTTCTTAAAGTGTTGAAATACTTTCGCCCTCTTTTGAAAGTTGTCGATCATAATGCACGATTTTTAACGGACGAGAATATAAAATTTATTTGCGATTATCAATATTATTCCAATAAAAAAATAAAAAACGCTATAGCATGGAATTTTTATCCCGTGGCAGAATCTATCAGGTTCCATTACGGAAATTATCTCACAGATAAATCTGCTTAAACTCTGCGGAATAATGCTCAGATATAACAGAGTAATCATTTGATTAAATATATTACAGCTATGATTTGACTCATATTATAATATACTTTGATTTTATATTTTTGAGTATCCGCCTAGTACGGAAATTTTTTCATCATTTGTGTTTTTAGCCTTCTTTCGGGAAGGCTTTTTTCTTGATATTTATTGAAAAACAACATCAAAAAGATAAAAATGAAAATGTACATAAAATAGAAATATATATTTTGCGCGTTATGTTTTGAACATATATTCAATCAAATCAGTCTTAAGCACTTAGTATAATTAAAAAAGAGACTGCCCTAAGGCAGCCCCCACTCAAATAACAATATGGAATTCTAAAATTTTAACTGGGAAAAATAATTTTTAAAATATCAATCTTCAGTATCCGGTTTTATATGGGTAGAATCCGGTACTGTCGGCTGCGTTGCATCGGGCAATGTTTTGATCGTATCAGACCTTTTATCATTGACCGTCGACTTTTTATTGTCATCATTAATGTACTGAGTTTCTGCTTTCCTGCAACTGATGAAAAGTAGAATGATAAAGACAAGTAAATATTTCATAATGATTGAATTTTAATTTTAAAAGGATTTTTTTTAACAACAACTTGGACAGTAAAATGATCCGGACTGTAAGCTTAAGTATTATTTATCAATCCAGGCATTCATATATTCCCTGTTTAACCTAGCAATAGTATCCAGCGAAATCCGCTTTGGACACTCAACTTCACAGGCACCGATGACCGAGCAGTTACCAAAACCTTCTTCATCCATTGCTTTTACCATATTGAGAACTCTTCTCTTACGCTCTACCTGGCCTTGTGGCAAAAGTGCAAAATGAGAAACTTTTGCACCCACAAAAAGCATTGCCGCCCCATTGGGACAGGTTGCTACACATGCACCACAACTGATGCATGCCGCAGCATCCATGGCTTCTTCTGCATCTTCTTTGTTTACCAGAATAGCATTCGCATCCAAAGTATTGCCTGAAGTATTGACAGAAATAAATCCTCCTGCAGCCATAATTCTGTCAAATGAACTTCTGTCGACAATCAGATCTTTTATGACAGGAAATGCCACACTCCGCCAAGGTTCGATAACGATTGTCTGGTTATTGGTAAACATTCTCATATGAAGCTGGCAGGTGGCAATACCGGTATCGGGACCATGCGCCCGGCCATTGATATAGAGCGAACACATTCCACAAATACCTTCACGGCAATCATGGTCAAAAGCGACAGGTTCCTTATCTTCAGCGATCAGTTTGGCATTAAGAATATCAAGCATTTCCAGAAAAGAGGAATCTGTTGATATATCTGAAATCTTATAAATTTCAAAGCGGCCCCTGGAACGGTTATTTTTTTGCCTCCAGATTTTAAGGGTGAGATTAAGATTATTTTTTACACTCATAACTTTAATAATTATTCTTAAATTAAATTCTAAATCTTCCTAATTCTTAGGTAAAGTATCTTCAGAATTATCATCTTCCAATGGAGCACGCACCTCTTCTCTTTTATATCTTTTAGTGAAAATATAAATAACGATTGCTAAAAAGATAAGCATGAAGCTGATGAGAGACAGTACTTCATACATTCCGTGCTGCTCCGGTTCAGAAAATAAAGGCACTGTTATATAATTTTTCATTTTAATTAATTTAATTATTGGATGCCGTTTTGATTTCTGTTGTTCTGATATCCGTTCCCAGCCTTTGAAGATAAGATATCAGAGCAATGATCTCTTTCTTTTCGAGTTCTTTCTGTGGCCGCTCTGCATAGGCAGATTTCAAATCCGGAGCCTCATTAAATATATCCCGAACGATCGCTGCTGCCTGATTATCTGCCCAACGGTTCGCCGAGTCTATTTGTGCTTTGTTGTAAGGAACATCGTACACATTTTTCATTAATTTTATTTTATCCACCATTGCAGATCGGTCCAAATTATTTGAAATCAACCAGGGATATCTCGGCATGATCGAGCCTGCAGAGGTAGATCTCGGATTGTACATGTGTTTGTAATGCCATGAACTGGGATTTCTGCCGCCTTCACGGTGCAGATCGGGACCTGTTCTTTTTGATCCCCATAAAAACGGACGGTCATAGATAAACTCTCCTGCTTTAGAATATTGTCCGTTTTTACCATTAAACCTGATCACTTCATCCCGGAATGGCCTTACCATTTGGGTGTGACATGCGTTACAGCCTTCTCTGATATAAAGATCTCTGCCTTCCAGTTCAAGCGGAGAATATGGTTTCACAGCACTTATAATCGGGACAGATCGATCCATTGATAAAGTAGGAATAATCTCCACAAGACTTCCCACCGACAAAGCAAAGAAGGAAAGAATTCCTAACAGTACCGGCATACGTTCAAGCCAAAGATGAGCTCCTTCCCCTTCTTTCCGTTTGTTGCTGATATCGGCCAAGGCAAAAGATTCTGCAGGAACACTTTTCTCAAAAGAGCCTTTTCGTACCGTAGCAATTAAGTTAATAAGCATCAGTATTCCACCGGAAAAATAAAACAAGCCGCCCACAAACCGCAATTTGAGATAAGGAATAATGGCCGTCACCGTGTCCAGCCAGTTTTTCCATAACAGCGTACCGTCGGGATTAAACTGTTTCCACATAAGGCCTTGGGTAAAACCTGAAATATACATCGGTACCACATAGAAAATGATCCCAAGTGTACCCAGCCAAAAATGCCAGTTGGCAAGCTTAACAGACCAAAGTTGTGTTCGCCACAAAATAGGAATCAGGTAATAGACCACTCCAAATGCCATAAAACCATTCCATCCGAGTGCTCCTACATGAACGTGACCGATTACCCAATCTGTAAAGTGTCCGATTTTATTGATATTTTTAGTAGCCAGCAAAGGACCTTCGAAAGTTGCCATCCCATAACATGTTACAGCGACAACAAAAAACTTAAGAATAGGACTTTCTCTGACTCTATCCCAAGCACCTCTTAGCGTTAAAAGTCCATTAAGCATTCCGCCCCAGGAAGGTGCAATCAGCATGATGGAAAACCCCGTGCCCACGGCCTGTGCCCATGCAGGAATAGAAGTATATTGAAGATGGTGAGGCCCTGCCCAGATATAGACGAAAATTAACGACCAGAAATGAATGATTGAAAGTTTATAAGAAAATACAGGCCGGTCTGCTGCCTTTGGAAGAAAATAGTACATCAGCCCTAAAACAGGAGTTGTTAAAATGAAAGCTACAGCATTATGACCGTACCACCATTGAACAACCGCATCCTTTACACCGGCATAAGCAGAATAGGATTTCCAGCCGGTAAAACTTAAAGGGACTTCAAGATTATTAAAAATATGCAGCATAACCACTGCAATCAAGGTTCCTATATAAAACCAGATTGCAACATAAATATGCCGAACCCGCCTTTTGGCGATGGTCATAAACATATTAAGACCAAATACAATCCAGGAAAAAGCAATCAGTATATCAATCGGCCACTCATGTTCCGCATACTCTTTTGACGTATTGATTCCCATAAAAAAAGTAATGTATGTGGTGACAATCATTATCTGCCATGTCCAGAAATGAATCCAGGACAGCACATCACTGTACATTCTTGTTTTTAACAACCTTTGAAGAGAATAATAAACACCTACAAATACAACATTACAGACGAAGGCAAAAATAACGCTGGTGGTATGCAGCATACGGATTCTTCCAAACCCGAAAGCTCCCTGTGTGCTCATCAAGCCCTGAATATTTTTTGAAGAGATTGATTTGATTGTAGAATCATCTGTTCCAAATAAAAATTCAGGAAGTTCAGGGTAAAAAAGTAATAATGCTGCGGTAAGGCCGAACAGAAATCCAATAAGCGCAAATACAACCGTAGCATATAAAAATGCCCGAACGATCGTATTGTCGTAACTAAATTTTTGAGGTTCCATAATTATTTGAGTATAATGGTATTGATATTCTTTTTTATATAATTTTTATAGGTGATTCCGGTTTTAATAAGAGATCAATAAACCGCTGAATTTATTTCCTGAATTCATAATTTACTGCTGCAGAATTAAACTAATCCTCTTCACATTAAAATTGATGTATGGTTCAGCATTCCCAGTCGGTTTATAATCTGTATTTTCATTTTCTTGGTTTCGGGTAAGGTAAAAATTGCCCTCCTTCCGAAAGGCAATTTCTAAAAAACAACTATGAATTACGCCCACCTCTTGATCCTGATCTACCGGAACCTGACGACCTACCGCCACCGTGGGAAGCCTGGCCGCCCATACTTGCTATTCTTGTACGTTCAGCTTTGCTCATTGAAGCAAAACCTCTTCTTGAAGTATCACCTCCTGAAGAACCGCCTCTGTTATTACCACCTGAATTAGAGCCTCGCCCTCTTCCTGAGCCATTGTTATTGCCTGATCTTGAGCTACTGCTATTTCCTGATCCTGATCTGCCGGAACCTGAAGACCTGCCTCCTCCGTGAGAAGCCTCCCCTCCCATTCTCGCAATTCTTGTACGTTCAGCTTTGCTCATTGAAGCAAAACCTCTTCTTGAAGTATCACCTCCTGATGATCTCCCTCTTCCCGAAGATCCACGTCCACCTCCGTTTGATGAACCACCACGAGACTGAGATCCTGAGCGTGAGCCGCCAGATCTGCCACCACGACCGCCGGAAGTAAATCTCCCCTGACTGTCACGCTGCTGACTGCCGCCTCTGTTACCTCCCCGACCACGGTTGTCGTCATCATCATCATAATCTTCATCGTCATAATCCTCATCATCGTAATCGTCGTCATCATATCCTTCTTCCTCGAAATAATCTTCATAATCAGAGAAATCATCGTCATAATCTTCGTCCTCGTTGGCATCATTATAACCGTGATCGTAACCTAACTGATACGCTTCTTCAAGCATTGATTGCTCATCATTTGAAGAATTTCTTCCTGAATTTCTGTTGTTTGAATTTCTAGTGTTCATAACATTTACTTTTTTTGAAATTAATATTGAGTGACCACCATAACCTTTGACTAGTATTGATTTATGGCGTTTTTTTGGTGAATTTTTGCATTAAAATACTTCATACCAAATAATTGATATGTAAAGTAAAAACTACGATCTCCACATTTGCTGAGATCTTAAAATTATTGAGTTACTGCTCCGGTGCCGCCGTTGCAGAATCTTGGTTCTGAGCGTTCATCGTATCACCAGCAGATGGAGAAACTGTCGTTGCATTATCAGATGTCATCGGAGTAGAATTCATGTTTGTAGAATCTGTTGTAGAAGTACCAGATACATCGGTAGGAGTTGCGGTTTCCGCATTTTTTTTACAACTGACAATAAGAAATGCTAAGGCAAGTGCTGCCGTAATAAGTACTTTCATATGATTTATTTTAATTTGGTAATTCAAAGCTAGTTACTGCTCAAAAAGAATCCTATGATTATGGTCATACACGGCCTAAAAATAACAAATCACTGATTATCAACAATATAAAATCACATATAACCTTTCCTATAATAATTCATTATTTCAAGTTTATATAAATTTAGATAACGACTTTATAAGATTTTTATCGTTGAATTTTGATATTCCAGCCTCTTTTAAATGAAAAATATGGGCGTTGCTTCGTTTTTGCAGAATGAGCAATATACTTTTTTTATATATCACCTGTACCAAAGCGCCGTAGGATCTGAAAATGCCTCTTCACCTACGACCAAAAAAGCAAAAATAAGATAAAGGAAATACAGTGAACTCATGCAGATTCCAATAATACTGAGTGTTCTTCCTGTTTTTAAGCTTTCATAATTGTCATACTGAATTTTATTTTTTTCATAAAACTTTTTATCCTTATGATAAAGTATGAGTGCAATTGTTCCCGTCATTATACCGGGCAGTCCGTAACAACAGCATAAGGCGATTGATGATATACCTAAGACAAGTACTGCCGTCGCATACGGTAATCTGTTGTTTCGCATAGCTTTTTAAAAATATTAGATGATTATTGGAAGAGAAAACCTTAAACGTCAATAAATTTCTTTCTTTGGTGAGGATCAGGTAAGAAACATTTTTGTGCTGCGAGCTTTGTCCTGTTACGTGAAATAATATCATACAATTGATCGCTGATCGTTTTCGGGATCAACAATCCTACTTGTAAAAGAGAATAAATGCCTCCCAACTGTTGGGCTATTTTTAGTACCGCACGGGATTTACTCAAATATAACCCATCTGGTTTTAGTAGATACAGCGTATTAAATTGTTTGGTTTCGAGTTTTCTTTCTGAAAGAAAATTCTGTCCAAAATCAGACTGTAGAGAAGCAAATAAGAATTTGTCCTTTCGATCCCTTTCGAGAATCCATTGTACCCAAAAATTACAAAATCCGCATTCTCCATCAAAAAATACAATATTTTTATTTTTGAATTGTATGTCCATATTTTATATTTAGAAGTTGAAGTAACTTAGGAAATCCACGTTTGGCAATTTTTTGTCTTTTTACAAAGAGGATCACCTATTTGTTTATTCTTAATTGCACACTGTCGTTTTCGACATTTCTTGCTGCAGTATTTTGTTTTCTGCTTTCATCCTCAGATTCTTCTGAAAGATCACACTTACAGGACATACAAGTTAAAAGCCCCAGTACCGAAAATAATGCAATAATTTTTTTAGTAAATAGATTTTCGTTTTTCATAAGTAACAAATTTGATGCTGATTCTAAAACAGCGTTCCGCTTCCGTAAGTTAAACATGACGGGCTATCAAAAATACTTACGGCACAAATATTATCCTATGACCATAATCATACAGGCATTATTAAAGAAATCTGTTGCTAAGGGTGAGTTTTACAATTGTATGAGACATAAAATGACAAATTCAACTGATGTTGATCTGATACTGTTATAAACTTCCCAATAAAATTTAATTTGTGAAAAACATCTGTTAAAATCCAATATGGTAATTAATCTTCCAATTACGGAAGGTTTTTACTATAGTATTATTTAGAAAAATGGCGATTATTTCCCGATACAAAACTTCGAAAAAATATTCCCTAAAACCTCATCATTAGTCACTTCACCGGAAATTTCACCAAGATGCTCCAAGGCATTTTTTAGTTCGTAAGCTAAAAGCTCAGTAGAAATTTGAGTAGTAATTGCATTTTTTACTTTATCAACAGCTTCCAAAGATTTTCCTAAAGCCTCATAGTGACGCTGATTGGTAATCACAACATTGCCTTCTTCAGATTGTAATTGTTCAACATAGGAAGATAATTCGTCTTTCAAATCCTGGATATTTTGATTTTCTACGGCTGAAATCGTAATAAAATCAAAATCTTGTGAAATTTCAGCTCTGAAAATATTTTCAACCAACTCATACTGATGAGGTAAAACTTCATCAATTTTTGTAGCGCAGATAATCAATTTCAAATCATCTCTTTGCAACGACTTAATCATCTCAATATCTTCTGAAAAATTTTCTGTGGCAGCATCTGCTAAGTACACCAGAATATTGGCATTCTGCACTTTTTCTTTTGCTTTTCTCACACCAATTGCTTCAATTTCGTCTACTGTTTCTCGTAAACCAGCAGTATCAATCAGCCTAAAAGCATGACCTTTAATATGAAGAATTTCTTCAATCGTATCTCTCGTGGTGCCCGCAATATTGCTTACAATGGCTCTTTCCTCTTTCAGCAAAGCGTTTAATAAAGTAGATTTTCCGGCGTTGGGCTTACCGATAATGGCAACTGCAGTTCCATTTTTGATAGCGTTGCCGTATTGAAAACTTTCAATAAGAGAACTTAATTTAGCTTCAATTTTATTGAGTAATTGATTCAGAGCAGTTCTATCTGCAAATTCAACGTCCTCCTCTGCAAAATCTAATTCCAGCTCAATCAAAGAAACAAAATTTAATAAATCTGTTCTTAAGAATGAAATTTCGTTTGTAATTCCTCCTTTTAATTGATTCAATGCTACTTTTCTCGAAGCTTCATTTTCAGAAGCAATCAAGTCAGCAATAGATTCTGCCTGGCTCAGGTCAATTCTGCCATTCATGAAGGCACGCATCGTAAATTCACCAGCTTTTGCCATTCTTGCTCCGTTTTTAATCAAAACTTCAAGAATTTTCTTCGCAATATGGGGTGATCCGTGAAAAGAAATTTCCACAGAATCTTCTGCTGTAAACGTTTTCGGAGCTTTAAAAATAGAAACCATTACCTCATCTATTACCTCACCGCCATCTTTGATAAAGCCGTAATGCACAGTGTGCGATTGAGCTTTTTCCAGATTTTTACCTTCAAAAATTTTTGCTGAAACAGAAATAGCATCATCCCCGGAAATTCTTATAATTCCGATAGCTCCGATTCCGTTGGCAGTGGCAAGTGCGCAGATAGTGTCGTGGTTCATTTTGCAAAATTACGGAAATTTAGCAGTTTAAAAAATGTAAAATATTCAAAGTTCGAAGTCTAAAATCCTATGCTGAAAAATGCAAAATTTCAACTATGCAAACACTCTTTAGCTTTTTTAGGAGCCGGGAACCTGCTGTCCGCTATATCTTTTTTGTCATTGCGGGCAAAATGAAGCAATCTGTTGAACTTTTAGTCAGTCGCAATGACAAAAAAGGATGTCGCTTCCATCAGGGCTAAACTTTAGTGGGTTATTAAAAAGTTGGTTTCAGTAAAAATATTCAACATTTTTAAAAGTTGCTTTATATTATCTTATTAATCACAAATCAGACATCAGTATTGTTTTTTTCTAATTTCTATCAATAATAATTGTACTTTTCATTTGTTAATTATTATTCAACATTAAAAAATTATTTCAAAGTAACATGGGGATTACTCTTATACTTTCAGTTTTATTGATTATTACGATATTTTTTGTATCGAAAATTCCAAAACTTACCATTGCCAAGAAGGTGCTTATTTGTGCTCGCTGTTCTATTGCTTTTTATAGGTAGTATCACATACATTTTTATAACAGGTTTTGAAGGTGGAAGGCGGCCAAATCTTCAGGAAGTTGAACTAGCTCAGGAAAATTCAACTGAAAACAAAAGCAATTCTAAAAAGGAAAATAACAACCACAAAACAGGATCAAAAGACTCTTTAAATGAAGTAATGTCGGAAAAAGATATATTGTTCAATGGAAAACTCCCGAGATATTTTACGGTTAAAGAATTTGAAAAAACGTTCGGAAAAGCCGACAGCACTAAGTTATTGGCTGAAGAAGAACCCTGCACGTATATTTTTGATACAGAAAGTCAAACCGACAATATGAATGATAATAAATATTTTTACAAAGACGGTTCACGATTTGAAAATTTTAAAGAAAAAGTAGCCGTAGATGAATTTCGATTTTCTAAAAACAATTTCATTCTGTTCAAAGGAAAAAAATTAAGTGCCTTAACTACCGCTTCAGAAAATATTTCCAAACGCAGTCAAAAACATGGGAACAATGGATGTTTACGGCGAGGGAAATTTACAGGTCATTCAGTTGAGAGAAGATGAAAACAATGTTTCTGACGGCCACCTCAATATATTTCTCAAAAACGGAAAGTTATATTTTATGCATTGGTGGTTTCCATGTTAAAGAGATTAAAGAACCTATATAATTTTGAAAAAATATCAATGAAAAATACTGTAATAATTGTCTTACTCACAATCTTCACAAGCTGTGAAGGAAAAAAGAAGACCAACGAATCCATTCTAAATTCTTCGCCTGAAATCGAAAAACCATCCTGGGAAATAACGAAGACTGATTCTATAAAAGCAAAGGAAATTTTTCAAATTCCCACTATTCGATATTCTACTTTGGAGAATGGCTATACATTCAATCTGCCTTTCAATTACAGAATTATGTATGTTCCGCCTCAAAATAGCCAAAACAGTTACTATAAATTTCAATGGAAAAGTGACCGATCATTTTACAATTAACAGCAATGATGAAGGCTTTAAACGTTTTTCTGTGTCCAATTTCATTCCATATCTTTCATCTTCTTCGTCCGAGGAAGGCGATTTTCTAATCGTAAAAAGTAACAACAAAACTAAACTAACTACAGCAGATTTTCTAAAGTCCGTAGACGAAGTTCTTTATCAGGATGAAAACAGTGCTATCTTTAGTGATTATGGTAAATTGAAAGCGTTCTATTTTGAATACCTTCCCAAAACTTCTGAGTATCTGGTCTATTTAAGCGACACCCCTTTTCAGAATAAACATCCGGAAACCAAGCCTGATGAAGTTATGGATCAGTTATTTCATCAGATTCGAATGGCAAAAAACATTTTCAAACCTATTACAAATCAAGATAAAAGCTGGAATTCCTACGAGAAACAACTTTCAATTTTAGAAAGAGACTTTTTAAAAAAACTAAATTCTGAAGTGAAAAAAGCATTCATTTCTGAGCAAAATTTAAAATCATTTTCGCCCGCTGATCAAGGCAATATTCGCTATTACACTGTATTCAGTATGAAGCCGGATATTGATACGTTATGGAAAAAGTTATCTTCAGTTAAAAACAATGGTACGATTGCTATCACAGATGCAGATAAAATTTTCAACTATTTAAGGGATGAAAATTTCAGATTCTTCTATAATGCAGAGTATCAGCAAATTTTAAAAACAAATAACAGTGTAGTTTTTCAGAGAAAATCCGAAAATTCATTTTGTTTGATTACAAAAACAAAAAATAATACGTTTGTTGTAATGAAAGAATTCCCTGCTTTAGAGCAGATGACCGCAGATTATTATAAGAATGAGATTGAATTTTACAGGGAATTATTTGAAAATTACAATTAGTTTTTATGAATTACAATAACCTGAAACACTATTTATAATTTCCTTAATCCAACAAAAAACCTCTGAAATTTCAGAGGTTTATATTTTAGTGCATTGCTTCACTTAAATCAATTTTTTCTTTGCTTTTCCGCTCTCGAATGAACAAGATAAACGGAATACAAATCAGGAAGGCTATTCCTAAATAAAGGAAAACATCCATATAAGAAAGCACGGTGGCCTGTTTGGTGACCGTCATATCTAAGACTTTGTATGCGGCATTCATGGCATTATCAGGCGTCATCCCTTTCGCAATAAAATTAGCTTTTAAGCCTGCTAATCTTTGCTGAACATCCAAGCTGTCGCTGTCAAGATGGGAAATTAAATTCACCCTGTACTTCTGGCTGGCGTTCGCAATAAATGTCGTGATCGCAGCGATTCCAAAAGAGCCACCCAATTGTCTCATCATTCCTGTGAAAGCAGCTCCCTGTCCGATCTCCTGCCCCTTTAATGTGCTTAATGATAAAGATGTAATTGGAATAAACAATAAACCAAGTCCCATTCCTCGGACAATCAACATCCAGAAAAATGCTTCTTTACTCGTGTCAGGCGTCAGAATTTTATAACCCCAGAAACTGTACACGAAGAAAATGAACAATCCTAATGAAACCAAAATCTGCTGTTTAGCTCCTTTTGAAAGTAATCTTCCGATAATCGGCATCATGAAAGCCGTCGTTAAAGCTGCCGGAATCATCAAGGCTCCTGACTGAAGCGCCGTCCAGCCCAAGATACTTTGAGTATATAAAGGAACGATAAACGTTGAACCGTACAAACCAAATCCTAACACGAAAGACATCACGGTTCCGATTCTTAAATTTCCGTTTTTTAAAACCCGAAGTTCTACGATGGGATATTTAAATGTCAATTCTCGCCACAGGAAACATATAAATCCTAAAACAGCGGTCGTGGTGAAGGTGACAATCATTCCGCTTTCGAACCAATCTTCTTCATGACCTCTTTCTAAAATAAACTGTAAAGATCCGACGGTTAATGCCAGCAACATAATTCCTAACCAGTCGACATCTGAAGCTTTACGTTTTTCAGAGAACTTCGGACTTTTTACAAACTGTAAAGTCATTAAAGTTGCCGCAATCCCAATCGGAATATTGATATAAAAAATATAGGGCCAGCTGTAATTATCTACAATATAACCTCCTAAAGGCGGACCTAATGTTGGGCCAATAATTACTCCCAAACCGTAGATAGCCTGAGCCATACTTCGTTTTTCAACGGGATAAGATTCGGTAATAATCGTTTGTGAGGTTACCAGCAATGCTCCACCTCCAATTCCCTGACAGAGTCTGAAAAACACCAGTTCCCAAATATTTTCCGCATTTCCACACAAAAATGAAAAAACAGTAAAGATGATTATTGAGGCTGCAAAATAGTTTCTTCTCCCGAACTGCTGTGAAAGCCAGCTCGTCATTGGTACTACAATAACGTTACCAATCGCATACGCTGTAATCACCCAGCCCACTTCCGAAAGCGTGGCTCCCATGTTCCCCTTCATTTCGTTGAGGGCAACGTTCACAATCGTGGAATCCACAATTTCCAGCAAAGCACAAAGAATTGCTGTGATCGTAATGATCACTCTTCGGGCTCCATATTCTACTAATGAATCTTGCATTGATTTTTAATGTGTTTTAAAGAAGTTTGAGGTTAAAATTTAGACTATGAATAAAGTATATTAAAGTTTAAAATCATAATTCCTCATCTTTTCTTTAATAATTATAAAAGTGAATTGCCAATAGTCAATCAACATCGTTGTCAATTTTTCACTACTTCATTTCCAATCGATCATCAATCTTCTCCAAAATCCTCATCAATCTTCCTACATCCAATTCCTCAGCATTTACAATTGACTTGCATCAGCAAAATTGACAATTCACTATTTTCAATATTATTTCAAAGAAACTTCTGCTTTCACATTCATTCCTGTTCTCAGTCTTTTTGCAATATTCGGATCCAATTTTACAAAATCAATTTTAATTGGAAGTCGCTGTACTACTTTTACAAAGTTTCCACTCGCGTTATCCGGAGGCAAAATTGAGAATGTAGATCCCGTTGCCGGAGAGAATGAACTTACAACGCCCTCAAATTCTGTATCCGGAAAAGCATCAATCTCGATTTTCACTTTTTGTCCTTCCACCATTTTAGCAACCTGAGTTTCTTTAAAGTTGGCGATTACCCATTTCTGGTCATTTTTAACCAAGCTGAATAACTGAGAACCCGCCTGCAGAAACTGACCCGCCTGAATAGGAACTTTTCCTACGAAACCATCTTCAGGAGCAACGATTACGGTATAAGAAAGATTTAATCTTGCACTTTCCACATCTACTTCTCTCTGTTTTGCTACCGAACCGGCAACAGAAATCTGCTGAGAACTTGCTTCAGTTTGAGAAGATGCGATACCGGTCTGCTGAGCAATCTGATTTCTCGTATCCACCAAAACCTGCAACTGCTTATCTGCAGACTGTTTTGCTGCCAAAGCCTGCTCGTACTGCTGTTCTGTAATCGAATGATCTTTTACCAAAACTGAATATCTTTTTAAATCCTGAGAAGTTTTCCAGACGTTTACTTTTGCCGCTTCAATTTGTGCATTGGCTGTTGCTACAGCTGCCTGTGAACTGCTGATATTTTTTGAAGTTGCGTTGGTAGAAGACTGAGCAGATGAAATATTACTTTTTGCTGTTGATAAAGCTGCCTGAGCCTGTTCCAAAGCCATTTTCTGATCTTTATTATCTAAGATCACCAAAGTATCGCCTTTCTTTACAAACTGATTGTCTTTCACTTTCACTTCCGCTACATACCCTGAAATTTTAGAAATCACCGGATTCATGTTCGAAGCAATCTGAGCGTCATCTGTTTCTTCGTGAACCTGTCCGTAAGAATAAGTTCTGTAACCGTAGATTCCCCCTACGACAATGATCACCGCTAAAATGATTGGGAAAACTAAACTTTTTTTCTTTTTAGGTTCAGTTACTTGAGTATTGTTATTTTCCATTTGGATATCGTTCTGTTTTATTTGATTGTTAAAGTTCCTGTAGTCTGTAATAGTTTTCTGTAGGCCAGCGCCGCATCAGCTTTTGCATTGATCACTCCGACGTTGGCTGCAATTTGTGCCGCATCAGCATCCAGAAGCTCTGTCATTGTTGCCAAACCGTTGTCGTATTTATTTTTTGTAATTCTGTAGTTTTCATTCGCCTGAACAGCTGCTTTTTCGAAAACGGCAATTCTCTTTTTAGAATAATCTGAATTCTGATATTCTCTGTTGACTTCTAATTTAATATTATCATTCATCATTTCATTGGTTGCAGACAACTGCATTTCTCTCGCTTTAGACTGCTTCAAAGCTGAATTTTCTTTCCAAAGATTAGATAAATTGTAAGAAACTCCTACGCCAACATTCACGGCATTGTAAATCGTTAAAAATTTCGGGATATCTGCTGCCACATAACCACCAGTGAAAGCAATGGAAGGAAGGTTTTCTGCTTTTGCAGATTTCGTTCCCAGCTCTGCCGCTTTTCTCTGTTGGTCTAAAGCCTGTAAATCCTTACGGTTTTCTCTGGCTTCATTTAAATAAAAATCAACAGGTTTCACTTCGTCAGATTCATCGATATAATTTTGATCCACTTCAATTTCTGTTGCTTCAGGAAGTCCTAACAGCAAATCCATATTGATATTGGCGATGTTGTAATTGTTTTTTGCTTCTAATAATTGCAATTCAATATTTGAAGTCTGAAGGTTTGCCTTTAAACGGTCATTTCTCGCAATCACCCCATTGTTTTCAAGCTTAAGAAAAGTTTCGTCTCTTTTTTGAGAAGCAGAAAGATTTTCTTCTAAAACTTTAATAGACTGATTGGCTTTAAATAAATTATTATAAGCCTGTGCCACGTTGTAAGCAATCGCAACCTTATCATTCTCAGAACTCAATTTTGATGCTTCAACCAAATATTTTGCAGACTGAATGCCGTATTTAATTCTTCCTCCGCTGTAAATGGGAATACTTAAATTTGCCGAACCGTAAGCCACCTGATGAATTTCAGGACCTCCTGCGCCTGAAACGCCAGGCAATCTGATGTCTACATTAGGTTTCAAAGGCAGGTACAGATAACTTGCTGAAACAGAAAGGTCCGGGAGCTGTCTGTTTTTTGCTTCCAAAAGATCAGCAGTTGCTTCTTCTATTTTGGCGGCATCTATTTTTAAACTTTTACTGTTCTGGATTCCCAGCTGTACGGCTTCATCGAGGCTGAGCTGTTTTTTCTCCTGAGCATTGGTGTACATCATTCCTGCGAAAAGGGACAGTACAAGAACTGAGTTATTTATTCTCTTCATAACCTAAAAGGTCTTTTAAAATATGTTTTATATGTTGTGTAAGTTCGTTGAAATATGTGTCTTCAAAAACCATTTCATCTTCTTCATTTTTAAGAAAATCCTTGTACATCTGTTTGGCATTGGAAGCATAAAATAAAGTTCCGCTCACGGTAGAATGCAGTAAATAAATCGGTGGGTTTTTAGTGAAAATTCCTTTTTCCAAACCACTTTTCAGAATTTTTGAGTACATGGTGATGAAACTCATTTTAGTCTCTTTCAGAAATTCAACAATCTGTGGATTATCGCTGTACAACTGCTCCCGCTGCATGATTCTGAAAAACATTCTATGGTTGCGCACTCTTCCTGCAAACTGGTCTACAATTCTTTCAACCTTTTCCCACTCGTTGATATCTGTGCGTTCCAAAAGATCTCTCGAAAAAAATTGCCCTTCTTTCATTCTATACTCTACTAATTTCTCGTAGAGTTTCTCTTTTGAACCGAAATAATAAGAAATCATAGAAATATTAACGTTTGCCGCCTTAGAGATTTCTCTGGTCGAAGTTCCAGAAAAACCCTTTTCTGCAAAGAGTTTCTCGGCAGCAAACAATATATTTTCTTCTTTTGAAATCATAATATGATGTTTTTTCGGGTGCAAATGTACATCGAATTTTAATAAAAATCAAACGTTTGATTGAATTTTATTTAGATTTTAAATATCGGGTAAATAGATTTTGCGTATCGAAAAAATAATCAGAGAATTGTAGAGTACAAGTAAGTTAACACAGATTTTGCTAATCGAGCAGATTATTAAGTGTTTGTGAAATCTGTGAAAAAAAATATTACAGAAATTCTTAAATGTTTAGATTTAAAAAGAAAAATCCAGACCAAAGCCTGAATTGCTATGAGTTTTTATGAATATATCTTGAGAGTTTTATTCCTAAATCCGTCCAGACAATTTTAGGATTACCATTTCGGGTTAAATGTAAATCTGCTGTGTTGATTTCGTCTAAAATACTGATGATATTCGCACCACTGATAAATTTAGAGAAGCCAGTCCAATTGAATCCGTTGGCATCAATCTTTTTGTAAACTAAATCTTCCGACTGATAATTTTGCAGCAAAGCCAATCTGAAAATTTCGGAAGCATAATTAAGGAAGTTCTTTTGCTTTTCTCTGTTCCAACCGGCAATTTCTCTTGCCCAAATGATGATATTTTTAAGAAATTCCGGTTTCTTTTTAACCATAAATGCATCACGAACCCATTGTACAAAAAGTTTTTCAAACTCAGGATTTTTAATTTCTGAATGTAAAAGCTTTATGGCTTCATTTAAATTTCCTTGCGCCTCGTGAGTCACTGCTTTAGCCTGGTCTTCTGAAGCGTTCAGTTTATTTTTTAGATAATTATTTAAATCTTCATCAGCAATTCGGGGAACTTCCACAATCTGGGTACGCGAAAGAATGGTTGGCAGGATATCATCAGCTGTTTCTGCTGTCAGTAGAATAATGGTTTTCGCAGGTGGCTCTTCCAAAAACTTTAAAAATTTATTGGAAGCGGCAATATTCATCTTATCTGCACGCCAAACGATGAGGATTTTAGTACCACCTTCGAAGCTTTTGAGGGCAAACTTCTGGTTTTGATCATCGATTTCATCTGCTGAAATGAACAACTGCTTGTTTTCTGATTCTAAAAAAGCCGTCCAGTCATCATAGCTGGCGTAAGGCGACTCCAGAATCATCTCTCTGAACTGATCAAATTTATTTTTACTTAATGAATTTTTATTATCCGTAAATACAGGAAAACAGAAATGAAGATCTAAGTGATTCAGATGTTCCACTTTTGAAGCGGCGTGTTCATTTTCACCTTTCAGGATTTCTTTGGCATACGCCAGAACCAGCGGCATTGTTCCATAACCTTCTTTTCCGATGAAAAGCTGGGCATGGCTTACTCTGTTTTCGGTGATGCTGTCCTGAAGAAGTTTTTTAAGATTTTCCTGTCCGGCGATGTTTTCCCAATTCATGTTTCAAAGATAAAAGATTTTTATGGAAAAGGAAATTGGTGAAATGTGAATTTTATTGCACAAGTGAATTGTGATTTATTACTAATGATAAAAAATTGACAGCAAAGCTAATTCACGATTGACAATTCACCATAAAAACTACTTAACAAACTTTAACCTCAGTAAATTTTTACAATTCATTAATATTTAAGATATTTGCGCATTATTTTAAAAATCTAGAATGAAAAAAATTTTTGTACTATCATTCATTTCGGTTGGGTATTTCCTTAACGCGCAGAGTTTGAGCAATTCACCCTATGCAACTTATGGAATTGGTGATGTAAAATATGATAATACGATTGAAACTACCTCAATGGGAGGTATTTCGACTGCTTTTATAAGTGACTTCAGCAGTAACTTCAACTTCGGAAACCCTGCTAACAACAGCAATTTCGATTTAACAAGCATTAAACTTGAAGCTACTAACGAAAATAATTACTTCAAAACTGATTATAATAATACAAAGTCTACAAAACATTCTACGTATTTATCTAATATCTCATTGGCATTTCCTATTTCTCAGAAGATCAAAATGGGACTTTTGTATCAGCCATACAGTTCAAAAAGTTATGATATCATTCATACAGAAACAATGTCAGACGGAACGATTGAGGGAAATCGTTTCACAGGTAGTGGAACTTTGAATACTGCACAGCTGGCACTTTCTTATAAAATAAATTCGGAATTTGCAGTGGGTGCCCGTGCCAACCTGTATTTTGGAAGTTTATATGACACCAATGAATTGACAACATCCAACGCTGAGTTAATTAACGGATACGAAACTAAAAACAAAATCAAAAACCTAAATTTCACTTTAGGAACCAGCTATCAAAAGCTAAATACAAGTACAGACCGTAAGTTTACTTTGGGTGCTACGGCTACTTTTGGTAACACCAGCGATATGGTTACAGAATACCTGAACAGCACCTATTATTACACAGACGGTGAGGTAAAAGCAGGGCAAACTACAATCGAATCTAAAAGTACAAGTTCTAAAAATCTTTTACCGTTGCAAGCATCTTTGGGTGCCGGTTACGGAAGCGAGAACCAATGGTTTGTATCTGCGCAGTTAGATTATAAAAAGGGAGAAACAATAAGTTACTTCGGGAATACTTTTGATTTCAAAGACTCGTACAGAGTTTCTGCGGGTGGTTGGTATCTTCCAAACTATAATAACTTCAGAAGTTATTTTTCAAGAATAGTGTATCGTTATGGTGCTTTCTATGAAAAAGGAAATCTGGAAATTGCCGGAAACAATATCAATAAATTTGGAGTTTCTGCAGGTGTAATGCTTCCATTCAAAACCAGCAGCATCACAAGAATGAGTGGTCTTGAAATCGGGGTTGAACTTGGAAAAAGAGGAACTGTGAAAAACAATCTGATCAATCAGAATTTCGTCAACTTGAGAGTTGGATTCAATTTTGCTGACAGATGGTTTAGAAAAAAGCTTTATAACTAAAATGAAATTGAATTTCAATAAATATAAAAATATAGCATGCCTTTTTAGTTGTGCTATATTTTTTATATTCACATCCTGCGAAGAGGATATGACCAAGCAAAATGAAAATCTGAGCAAGAATTTCCCTTCACAGATTATTAATAATGCCAAAATCATTCAGAGAGATTCAGGATTTATTACATTGAAAGCGACAGCATCTATCATCGAACAGTATCAATTAATTGACAGTCCTTATACCATTGCAAGACGGGGAATGAAGATAGAGTTCTTTGACAAGAAAAACCCTAAAAAACCAGGAAACATCACGGCAAAGTATGCGAAAATCTACGAATACAAGCAGTTTTATGAAGCAAGAGGCGATGTGAAAATATTAACGAGTGACGGACAGAGATTTGCCACACAAAGTGTTTTTTGGGACAAAAAAAAGAATCGAATCTACACGAAAGACACTGTTTACACAACCACTGCAGACGGTTCTGTTTTGGTAGGTGCCAATGGTATGACCGCAAAAGATGATTTCTCAGAATATACATTCTACAACAATTCCGGTGATCTTGATATCAGCAAGAGTAAAATCGCCGAGTCTAAAAAATAAATTCCTATAATCATGATTTTTCAAGCAATAGGATTGATGTCCGGAACAAGCTTAGACGGTTTGGATATCTGTCTTGCAAAGTTTGAAAAACAAAATTCTGCTTGGAAATTTGAGATTTTACAGGCTGAAACATTACCCTACTCTCAAGATTGGGAAAATAAGCTTAGAAACTCAATCCTTTTATCCGCAGAAAAACTTCTTGAACTTCATTCTGAATACGGATTCTTTTTAGGAAAAGCAGTGAAAATTTTTATTGAAAAATATAATCTCGAAAATATTGATGTCATTGCATCACATGGGCATACTGTTTTTCATCAGCCTCAAAAAAAATTCACTTTACAAATTGGAGATGGACGAGCGATTAAAATCGAAACTGGTTTACCCGTAGTTTATGATTTCCGTTCACAAGATGTTTTAATGGGTGGAAATGGAGCTCCTTTGGTTCCGATTGGCGATGAGTTCCTATTCTCAGAATATGATGCGTGCCTTAATCTTGGCGGCTTTTCTAACATTTCATTAAAATTAGATGATCAAAGAATCGCTTTTGATATCGCTCCCGTTAATATTATTTTAAACAAATTAGCCAAAAACTTCAATCAGAGTTTTGATATAAACGGAGATTTAGCGAAGCAAGGAAAAATAGATACTGAATTACTCAACAAACTTAATTCATTAGAATTTTACAGTCAATCTTACCCGAAATCACTGGGAATTGAGTGGTGTAATGAACATATATTTCCTTTATTTGAAGATCTGGATTCAAAAGATATTTTAGCCACTTTCACAGAACATGCTGCGATACAGATTTCAACAATATTTAATCAATATCAATTAAAGAAAGTGCTCTTCACAGGTGGCGGAACATACAATTCTTATTTAATTGAAAAAATTAAACAAAAGACAAGCTCAGAAATCATTATTCCTGAAAATGAATTGATCAATTTTAAAGAAGCCTTAATTTTTGCTTTTATGGGAGTTTTAAGAATCAATAATGAAGTTAATGTTCTTTCGTCAGCCACAGGAAGCAGCCATGATCACAGCTCGGGAATTATTGCATAAAAAAACCTTCATTTCTGAAGGTTCTGATCTTATTTATAAGCTTCAATTTTATCCGTTAAGGTATTGATGAAATTCTGAAGCGGTTTCTCAACCATCATTTTAATGAAAGGGTTGAATTTCCCTTCAAAAAGCATCTGAACTTCTGTCTGATTCTCATTTAGCGCTTTTAAAGTTGCAAGCAGTGTAAAGTCTAAACTTGAACTTGCAGATTTCAAAACAGCTTTATCCTCGGTCACTTCGTCGATTTTCAATGCAATCTCAGGCATTCCCTGAAGTCCGAATTTGAACCCATCTTCTCTGCTTTCAAACTTCTGAAGACCGTCTGGCATAAAATCTTTGTAATTTTCCGGTGTTTTTAGCAACTCAGATAACTCTTTAGATGATTTATTGACAACAATTTTTCGTCCTTCTAAATTCATTTTTTTATTTTTGTATTTAAATTCCTACAAATGTATAAAGTTTTTGTGAACGAAAAAAAATTATTACTCTCTAAGCAGTCTGAAGTCTTAGAAAAAACTCTGAAATATGAAAGTTTCACAACTTTAGAGATTGCGCTCGATCTTCTCCAAAATACTTCGGTGAAAGAACTGAATGTTTACGGAGAACAGATAGACGAAATTTGGGAAGAATTTAAAAAACTTTTCAGAATTATTGAAGCTGCTGGCGGCATTGTCAACAGACCGAATGGAGACATCCTTTTCATCAAAAGATTAGGAAAATGGGATCTGCCAAAAGGTAAAATGGAGAAAGGTGAATCTCGGGAAGAATCTGCCGTACGTGAAATTGAGGAAGAAACCAACTTACAAAACGTAAAACTTTTAGATTTCATCAACACTACTTACCATATTTATATTGAAAGAAATGGTGACAAAGTACTGAAATACACGCATTGGTTTGAAATGAACTTCGATGGTGAAGACACCTCAAAACCACAATTGGAAGAAGGTATCACTGAAGTTGCCTGGAAAAACACCTCACAGATTGAAGCTGAAGTCTTTCCAGGCACATTCAAAAATATTAAATTGATTATTAAAGAATTCTGGGAAACAAAAGCTAAATAAAGTCAATCGCTTTTTCTAAAGAAATTCCCCGTGAAGCCTTTAACAAAACATTTTCTGACTGAATTTTGTTTGAACGGAGGTATTCTATTAACTCAGCAGTATTTTCGAAAGATTTTGATGAATCATTGACTGCTTTAAAATGTTTTCCCACGGTAATAATTTCGTTAAAACCTAAATCGTGGGCCGTTTTGAGAATATTGATATGCTCTACAACACTTTCTTCGCCCAACTCCAACATATCGCCAATAACAATCGTTTTTGTCCCTTCAAAAGTGATAAAATTATAAAGGGAAGCTGCCATAGAACTCGGGTTAGCATTATAAGTATCTAAAACTAAAGTTTTATTATCCTTTTTCACCACCTGAGAACGCATATTGGTTGGCGTATAAGCTTGTATCGCTTGTTTTATCTGATTGATTTCTATTCCGAAATGAAGTCCGAAACTTGCAGCAGCACAAAGATTGGTAAAATTATAATCGCCTGTAAGTTGCGACAGAGCTTTCGTATCCAGATAATCTAATCCTACAAAGTGGTCATTTGAAAATATTTCGAAGAAATAATCCGAACTTCGTTTTCCAAAAGTTATTTTAGATTGATAATCAGAAGTTTTTTCAACCTGAATCAGGTCATTTTCGTTCACTAAAATAGTTTGTTGATTGTTTTTAAGATAATCATAGAGTTCAGATTTCCCTTTAACAACTCCCTCAAAACCGCCAAACCCTTCTAAATGAGCTTTTCCAAAATTAGTAATGTATCCGAAATTTGGCTGGGCTAAAGTACAAAGCAGCTCAATCTCTTTCTGATGATTCGCTCCCATTTCTATCACAGCCATTTCATGTTCGGGTTTTATAGATAAAAGTGTAAGGGGAACACCAATGTGATTATTTAAATTTCCGTAAGTATACTGAACATTGTATTTTTGGGAAAGTACGGCATGAATCAGCTCTTTAGTTGTCGTTTTACCATTACTTCCTGTAAGCCCAATAATAGGAATCTGCAGTTGATTTCTGTGATGTACAGCCAGATTCTGAAGAAATTCTAAAGTTGACGACACAAAGAATATATTCTTTTCTGCATTTTCAAAACTTTTATCTTCAACAATTGCTGCTAAAGCTCCATCATCAATTGCTTTTTCGGCTAAACTTGCTGCATTGAAATTATCTCCGGAGAAAGCAAAGAAAATATCATTGGTACTAATTTTTCGGCTGTCGATTGTTACTTTTTCAGCTTTTAAATATAGTGGATAAAACTGTTCTATGTTCATGTGTCAAAAATAAAAAAACCTCCCGAAAATCCGAGAGGTTTTTTATAAGTATTTTGAAATATTATCTTCTTGTTCTAGCTTTATCGCTAACTCTAGCATCTTGAGCTACACGGAAACCAATCCAACCATAACCAGAATTCTGGGTTTTGTATCTTCTTTGTCCCGGATCCAACCAATATGCTGAATCTTGCCAAGAACCACCTTTTACTACTCTAATATCATTAGTCATAGCAGATGTTCTCTCTTTAGTATCTTTTTGTAAAATTACTTTACCGTTTCCGTCAACAACAAATCTTGATGTAGGAGCATTGTACATGTTGAATGAAGAAGCAGAATCACTAGCATTTCTATATTCTAATGAAGACATTCTGTCACCATCTCTATAGTTTCTGTAGTCTGCAATTGCTTCTCTTTCAAACTGACCAGGAAGGTTTTTGTATACTAATCTACCGTCAGCTAAAGTATCATATTTAATAGTACCTTCATCTACCATTTTGTAAGTTCCGTCTCCGTTTCTTACGATAGCCTGAGGCACGTTTCCTCTGTAATAATTAAAATCGCTTGCGTCTTCATCAATGATTGGTCTGTAAACGTCAGCTGTCCATTCAGACACGTTTCCTACCATACCATAGATACCGATATTATTTGAAGGGAATTGTCTTACATCAGAAGTTTGAGCAGCACCATCATTTTTCCAGCCTGCAGGCCCGGAGTAATCTCCTCTACCTTGCTTGAAGTTAGCTAAGATCATCCCTCTGTCTTTACCCTTAGTCCCTCTAAGCATATCGATTTCCGGTTTCTTTTCTGTATAGCTGTTGTATTCTCTGTTTTTCTCCATTCCAAGAGCAGCGTACTCCCATTCTACTTCTGTAGGAAGTCTGAACTTGGTAACCATTGCTGAACTAGGAGATCTGTTAGCAGCCAATAATCTTTGGTTGGTCGTTTTCATACCAGATTTTTGTGCCAATCTCTGCTCGTTGATGTACCCTTGCATTTCAGGATCATTCGATTTGAATTTATCCATATTGAATGCAGTTCCACCTTGGTTATTCGATTCGTTGATGTACAAATCTTTTGCAATAATACCTGCTTGCATTAAAGCTTTCTCGTTTGCTCTATCTGTCAACCATTCACAGTATCTGTTTGCTTGTGTCCAAGAAACACCTACTACCGGATAGTAATCATAGTTCTGATCTCTGAAATACGTTTCATTAAGATCATTTCTAGATAATTTGTTATCCCATAATAAAGTATCAGGCAACGCACCGTTGTAGATTTCCTTAAAACTTGGATCACTAGGTGGGAATACATACTTCAACCATGTAAGGTATTCGCGGTATTCGTAGTTAGTAATTTCTGTTTCACCGATAAAGAAAGAGCTTACCTGCATTCTGCGAGGCGAGTTATTCCAATCGTGCATTACATCATCTTTCACTAATCCCATGGTAAAAGTTCCACCTTCAACATATACCATTCCTGGCCAACCCTTCTGCTTTTGTTGCTTTCCTGCAAAAAACCAACCTTGTTTTTCGTTTGGTTTCCAACCTGTCTTGCTGACAAATTTTTTAGTACCGCCTCCTTTGCTAGTACCGGACCCTCCACAGCTGGTTAATGCAAGTGTAGAACTTAATGCTATTAATGAAAACAACTTTAGTTTTTTCATAGTCGATATAAATATTATTCAAAGTACAAAGAAAAAATAAATTATTCAATAAATCAAGTAAAGATTTGATTTTTTTTGAAAACGTTAACAAATTAATTTTATTGTATCACTGTTTAATTCTAAAATTTTCATTTATTTTGTAATTTAGAAATTTCAAAAACTAACATGAGACTAAAAACGACTCTATTCTTTCTATTCGCTTTTATATCAACGACTTGGGCTCAAAGAATCTCTATAGAATGGGATGGAGCAAAAATCGAGGATTTCGGCGATGTAAAAAAGAATCTTCCAAATTTTAAAAACGAAGGTTTTTCTTTCAGCCAAAATAATATTTTTATCCAAAACAAGCAAAAAATTGGCGAAAATCAACTGAAAGTTTCTAATCTTGTTTGGGAAGCAGTTTCAAATAGAGATTTATTCGATATCAACAAAGACCTCCTCCCCGATTATGATATTGCAGACATCAATTATATTTATGTCGAAGGTGAAAGATATGCTAATATCAACGTCGGATTATTTAAAAATGTAAAAGGAAGAGTACAAAGACTTTCATCTTTTGAACTCTCGCCCTCCGCAACGCCAGTCAATTTTAGTGCTTTAAAAATAGGAACCACTGTAAATCCTTTATCAGCAGGTGGTTTTTATAAAATAAAAGTTGATAAATCCGGAATTTTTAAAATTACGGCACAGTTTTTAAGAGATATAGGAATCAATCCTGCAAATGTAAATCCTAAGAATTTCAGAATCTACGGTAACGGAGGAATTATGCTTCCGGAATATAATCAGGATGTAAAATACAGCGCTCTTCAGGAAAACTCAATTCAGGTTGTAGGTGAAGATGACGGAGTCTGGAACGATGGTGACTATGCTCTGTTTTATGCGCAAGGGCCGAATGGTTATAATTTATATAATACTGCCAATGGTAACGGTATCAAAAGAAATGACACAAGAAATGACCGTAGTGAAAATGTAAAAAACATTTATGAAGATTTTTCTTATTACTATATTAATTATGATAAAGGTGTGGGAAAAAGAGTTCAGAATGTTGATCTAAATTTACCTGCAACACCGTTAATTACCAGGTATGATGATTACCAGGTTATCAATACAGATCAGAAAAATTTATTAAAAGTAGGAAGAATCTGGGTGGAAGACCAACCTTTTACTGCTGAAAAAACAATTACTTTTAATTTAAACTCACCTATTCAGGGGGGTGATGTGATTCGCTACAGAACACAAGTTATCGGTTTTAAATCTCAGCAAAATAATGTGGCTTTCACTATTAACAATCAAAACCCGTCGACCATAAGTGTGCCACCCAACGCATCAAGTTATGCTTATGATTTCTTCCCTCTTAGATATACGGGTACAATTTCTAATTTAAGCGGAAATCAAATCAGCTTTAAATACAACCCAAGTATTGCAACGAATCCTAACGGAGCTTTTTATTTAGATTATGTAGAGGTACAATATAAGGAAGATTTAAAATTTAACGGAACCCAAATGAGTTTCCGTGATTATTCTTTATTGAGTGGTTCTAATACAAACTATGGATTCAGCATTTCTACAGCAACTAATATGGAGCAGGTTTGGGATGTTACAGACATTACCAATGCAAACAGAAGGGTAAACAAAGCTGCAGGAACAGGGTCTTTTAATTTTGCGTATAATGCTTCAAATACTTCTTTTAATAATGAATTTGTTGCTTTCCGGGCTGATGCTGCTTTTTCGCCACAGTTTGTTGAAAGAATAAATAATCAGAACCTTTCTGCTTTACAAAATGTAGACTATTTGATCATCACAACACCAGAGATGATGTCTCAGGCTCAGAGACTGGCAAATTACCATCAGACAAAAAACAATTATTCTGTACAAATTATAGATGCTGCTAAAATTTATAACGAATTTGGAAGCGGAAGCAGAGATCTTACAGCAATAAGAGATTTCGTAACAAAACTAAATACACCGCTTGGAAGTTTAAAGTATGTTTTCATTTTAGGTGACGGATCTTATGATTACAAAAACAGGGTTTCAAATAACACCAATGTAGTTTCTAGTTATGAGAGTGAAGAATCAGCAGATTTTATCAGCTCTTTTGTTACTGACGATTATATAGTAATGACGAAGCCGCAGACTTCTTCGTTCCTTTCAAATAATTTACCTGATGTTCCTGTGGGAAGAATTCCGGCAGCAAATCCTTCGGAAGCTGCCAATATGATGGATAAAACATTGGCGTATTACAATTCATTATCCGGCCAGTCAACCCCATTTGGTGAATGGAGAATGAAGCTAGACTTCGTGGTAGATGATGATAATGATGGCGGGCCACCCTTTCATACCGTAATGAACAATACTTTGGCAAGTACATTTGAATTGCCATTAAGTAATTTGCTTAAAGAATACAACGTCAGAAAATTATATTTAGATGCTTTTCAAGCACAAAGTTCTGCTGGTGGACAAAGATATCCGCAGGTAAACCAGGCAATTTCAAACGACTTGGGGAACAGTTTGTACCTTTTCTATTTCGGTCATGGTGGAATTAACGGATGGGCTCAGGAAAGAGTTTTTAGTTTAGATGAAATTCAAAATGCTAATAATTTTTCTAATGTGTACAGCAGATTTCCTTTTGTATCTACAATCACTTGTGAATTTACGCTTTGGGACGAACCGGCTACTGCATCCGCAGGAGAACAGCTATTAAAAATGAAACAAGGTGGTGCTGCAGCAATGATTACTTCTAGCCGTGCAGTAGGTGTAGGATATGGTGTAGATTTTACCAATCTTTATACAAAAGATATTTTTAAACTGGTCAATGATGATTTCATACCTCTGGGTGATGCCCATTTAAATGCTAAAAAATTAAGAGGTGCCGATCCCAATCATCTAAAAGTAAATTTATTGGGAGATCCTGCAATGAAATTAAGCAGACCTCAAAGGTTATTGGTGATTGATAATATTGAAACACCTGTTCCAGGATTAATCAGAGGATTAGATTTCGTAAAAATCAAAGGTCATATTAATAATTCAAATGGCTCTACAAATACGACATTCAACGGAAGAGTGGTGATCAATATTTTTGATAAAAGATTAAATAAAACAACATTAAATAATGACGGAGGTTTAACTCCTGTTTTACAATATACAGAAGAAGGAAGTGCTATTGTAAAAGCTTCCGGAACTGCTGTAAACGGAGTATTTACCGTAGAGTTTTATGTCCCGAAAGACATCAATTATGCAGTAGGCGAAGGTAGATTGTTAGGATATGCTGATAATAAATCTATTGATGTATTTAATAATCAATCTGTTCAGGTAGGTGATATCAACCCTAACGGAATCAACGATAACGAACCGCCAAGAGTAAAGCTTTATATGAACAATACAAACTTTGCAAACGGAGGAATTACAGATCAAAATCCGATGCTTCTTGCTTGTGTTACAGACGATACAGGAATAAATTCTACAGGATCTGGTATTGGTCACGATATTACTGTATATTTGGACGGTCAAATTATAAACACCATTGTTTTAAATGATTTCTTTGCTTCTGGGGAAGGAAATGGATGTCTGAATCCCGGCTTAGCAGATTATCAAAAAGGGAATGTATCTTACCCTTTTAGAAATTTAGCGATAGGGCAACATCAGCTTACATTTAAAGTTTGGGACATAAACAATAATTCGACAACGGAAACGTTAAACTTTGAAGTTAAAGACGAGGCAGATCAGCATTTGGTGATCAACAGACCATTAAACTGGCCAAACCCTTTTACAAACAAAACATACATTCATTTTGAACATAATTGTGATGATATACTGGATGTAAACGTTCAGATCTATACAATTACAGGAAAATTAGTAAGAACTTTGAGTCAGCCGGTAGTTGCAGAACCGTTCCTACAGGGCTTTAGAACACCTCGTCAGGCAATAGAATGGGACGGAAAAGACGATTTTGGTGACACCGTAGCAAAAGGTACGTATATTTTTAAGATATTTGCAAAAAGTCAAAATCAAGAAAAATGCAAAGGAAGTGCTACAGCTGTAGAAAAAATGGTACTTTTGAAGTAAAATAATAAATAATTAAGAATATCAATAAAAAACTGATAATATATAAAAGACAACATATGAATTTAACTACTAAATTGCTTTTGGGGATTGGTTTGAGTGCTGGGTTTATAGGCTATGCGCAAGATTTGAATCAGGTAAGACCTGTATTAACCGGAGCTCCATTCTTGAGAATTGCACCAGATGCAAGATCAGGAGGTATGGGAGACCAAGGGGTCGTTACTTCCCCGGATGCTTTTTCTCAATTCTGGAATGCAGCAAAATATCCTTTTAGCAGAACGAGTTCTTCTGTGGGTATCAACTATACGCCTTACATGGGGAAACTTACTAATGATGTATTTTTGCTATACGGAGCGTTCCATAAATTCTTAGGCCAGGAAGAGAGATCTACGATATCAGCAAGTATTTATTATTTCAATATGGGTGAGGTAGACCTTACTTCATTGGTAGGTAATGACGTAACTTCTAATGGTACTTCTAAGCCAAACGAATTCTCAATTGATGTTGCATACGGTCTGAAACTTTCTGATTCTTTCTCAGGAGCTGTTACTGGTAGATTTATTCGTTCAGACTTGGCTGGTGGATTCAACACAGATACTACACTGAAAGCAGCAAATAGTTTTGCAGTAGACGTTTCAGCGTATTATACTTCTCCTAAATTTTCAAGCTTTGGAGGATATGACGGTAAGTTAAATGCAGGTTTTGCAATAACCAATGTGGGTCCAAAATTGGATTATACAGGAAACGAAGAATCAAGATCTTATCTTCCTACAATGGCGAGATTAGGGGTTGGATATGATATGTATTTAGATGATGTCAACAGAGTTGGATTGAGCGTTGAAGGTTCAAAAATCTTGGTGCCTGGTTCTGAATTTATCGGAAACGATCCAAGAGGAATTCCTCAGTATGCAGTGCCAAACGTAGGAGTAATGTCTGGAATCGGGAAATCTTTCAAAAATCCTGAATCTATCATGTACAGTGGTGCTTTAGAATATTCTTATGACAATGCATTTGCTGTAAGAGGAGGTTATTTCCACGAAAGTGAAGTGCAGGGAGCAAGACAGTTTGCAACTGCCGGTATCGGTTTAAAATACCGTTCTTTCGGATTAGATATTTCTTACCTGATCAATATGTCTAAAATCAATACTGCCTTAGATAACACCCTACGTTTCGGTCTTACCTGGAACATCGGTGAAGAAACTTCTAATGTAGATTATTAAGAAACATACAATCGATAGTGAATTCACTATCGATAAAACTTAAAAAGTCTCATACTTCATGAGACTTTTTTTATGCAAAAAATGTAAATTTAATTATTGTTCAGTTTTTCTTTACAACCTGAATTAAATTTTAAATAAAAATTCACAATTCACTTACGAACTAAAACCATCAATTCACATTTAACTCTTATTTTTGCACAATGAATTATTCTTCGGAGCTAAAAAAAATCGTTACCAGTCAATATGTTTATTCTTCCATAAGAATTACATTGGCAACGGTTATTCCGTGTTTGGTTCTTTCCTATTTTGGTCTGCTCAAAGAATACTTTCTTTTTCCTTTAGGCACAAGCTTCGTAGCACTTACCGATCAGCCGGGCCCGTTTATCAGAAGAAGAAATTCGTTAACGTTTGCCATTTTCTGTTTCGTAATTGTTTCAGCGATTGCAAGTTTAGTAAAAGGCATCATTCCATTGGTTATTTTAGAAATCATCGCTTTCGGAATGTTCTTTTCATTAATTGGCGTTTACGGACAAAGACTTGCCGCCGTAGGATCGCTAGCATTGGTTGTTCTCGCCATCTTTATTGACGGACATTTAACCGGTGTCAATATTCTTAAGAGTCTTTTAATTTTTGCTTCAGGATGTATTTGGTTTTTATTGATTTTCTTAATTGTGACAACCATTCAGCCTTATAAACTCGCCAGTCAGATGATTGGTGAAAACTATCTTCAGCTCGCAGAGTTCCTGAAAATAAAAGCAAATTACTATCAGAAAAATCCTGATTTCGACAAGTTAAGTTTACAGATCATTGCCAAACAGATTGAGATTAAAAATCTGCAGGAAGAAACTCGTGAAACGGTTTTCAAAACAAGAACTATTGTTAACGAATCAACGACCATCAGCAGATTACTGATGCTGACTTTTTTGAATTCAATGGACTTGCACGAGAAATTAATGACTTCGGAAAGCGATTATAAAAAGCTCCAGCAAAGTTTCGAAGACTCTTCGATTTTGGTTAAAATTCATGATTATTTAAATATACTTTCTGAAGAAATCGCCAACATCGGGATTTCTTTACAAAGCAGCATGCGTGCAAAACCCGTTTCTAATCTGGAAGCTCGTTCACAAGATCTGAATGTTCATTATTTTGAATTAAGAAATAGAGAAATGAACCCCGATACGCTCGAAAACTTTATGATTTTGAGACAGATCATGATGCGTATCAATGAGATTACAAAAGAAATCAACGAAATATATAAAGTATTTGCTCAAAACGTAAAACTGGCAAAAAGTCTTTCGACAGGTTTAGATTTGAAAAAATTTATGCCGAATGAAGAAAAGATAAATTTTAAAGTTCTACGAAGCAATATTTCTTTGACCTCATCGCATTTTCGTCATGCCATCAGAATTACCATTGCTTTATTGTTAGGATATCTGGTTTCTCAACTTCCGTTTTTAGTAATCGGCCATACCTATTGGATTTTAATTACGATTGTCGCCATTTTAAAACCTGCCTACTCGATTACCAAACAAAGAAATTTGCTACGTTTTTACGGTACAGTTGCGGGTGCGGTGATCGCATATGTCATTTTATACTACGTTCATATCAACGCTATACTTTTTGCAATTCTCTTGGTGAGCATGATTTTATGTTTCAGTTTTCTGAAAGGACGGTATTTTTGGGCAGTTCTCTTTATGACGATGTATGTTTTTATGAGCTTTAATTTCTTAAACCCGGGAAACGTCAATGTCATTTTTAAAGATCGAATTGTAGATACCATTATTGCTGGAATTATCGCTTTTTTGGTTTCCTACATTGTGCTTCCGGTTTGGGAACATACACAGAATTTAGATTTAATGAAAAAATCTGCGGAATCTAATCTTACCTATTTCCACAGTGTGATGTCTAAATTTCTGAATGAAAATTTTGATATTGAAGATTATAAAGTGAAAAGAAAAAATGCAATTATTTCACTCGCTAACTTGTCGGATAATTTTCAGCGAATGATTTCTGACCCTAAAAATCAGCAGAAAAAATTGGAAGTGGTACATCAGTTCGTGGCGACTTCACATTTGATTACTGCATATACCGCTTCGCTGTCACAATATGCAAAAGGAAATCACGACTATCCTGAAATTGATTCTGAAAGCTGGAGCAAAAAAATAGAATCAGAAATGAATCAGGTTTCTGCAATCTTAAATGGTGACAAAATCACAGAAACTCTGAGAATGGACAGCCGTTTAGAACCCGAAGATTCATCAATAGAAAACCTACTTCTTCAGAGGAAAACTGAACTTCTGGAAAAAGAACATTACGACACAAGAGATCCCAATAAAATTTCTCATTTAACAGAATTGAAAAACATTCATGATGTTTTAGAACTGATTTATGATGTTGCCAAAGAACAGCGAAAAGTGATTGAAAAATACAGAAAAGAAGAAATTACTCCTCCACAATCGTAAAGCAATAATCGTCAAAGAATTTTACACGGGCTTTCAATTCATCTGAAAGCTGATCGTCATGCACTCTGCAGCTGATATCAAAAAGATGTTTAAGCTCAAAAGGTTTCACTTCGTAATGTTTTTTCAGTGACCAGTGTTTTGAATGATGAATTTTGTACATGCTTTCTTTCACACTCCAGATAATCGTATAAAAAGTCACTTCATTATCGAAGGGTATAAATCCTCTCTCATTTTCGTAGGTGAATTTATCAATAACCCTTAATATTTTTGGATTAAATTTTTCAATATCAATTCCTATTTTATTTTTTGAAATGGCAATTGCCGCAAATGGAAAAGAATGCGTAATTGAAATTTCAGCATCTTTCGGGGAAAGAAAAGGCTCTCTTTCTTTGTATAGAATTTTGGAGTTTGGTTTTAAGCTTTTCAGAAGTTTTCTCACCATCAAAACCTCCAACAACTTTTTCGGATGATAATCTTTTACTTTTTCTGCATTTTCGTGCTCTAAAAGTTCATCAATATTCAACTCTTCACCTTCCTCATATTTCCAGATAAGAATAGTGGCATTGTCGTCAGAAAAATCTCGATAAAGAGGCATGGCTAGATTTATTGGGTAAAAGTAAGAATTTTTTTTGGGCTGGAAGTTGGAAGATGGAAGTTAAGAGAAGTTGGAAAATGGAGACTCGAAGTTTTACGATTCGAAAAAAAATTCACTTAAATCCTGTGACTTAAGTGAATTCAATATTATTAAAAAGCTAAAAAAACTTGTGCGTAAACATTTAAAAACGTCCCGCACCCAATTTCATCTTATTTCGCCTGATGATTCTGATCGTTTCTGTGCTCCATGATTTCAAGATTTTCATCTACGAAATATGCACTTCCGAAACCATTTACATAAGCACCTTTCACAGGAGTCAAAGCAATTAGAATAAAATCTTTCATTTCAGAAATCACTTCTACTACTTTGCCATGAGTTTCTTTTAACTGGCCAACCACTGTATTCCAGGTTTCAGAATCTCTTTCAATCTGAGAAGTTGAAGCTTCGATTGTTAATCTCTCACGTGCATAGATTTGCTTTGTAGCAGACTCATCTTCGATAAACATAATTGAAGTTTTTCTTCCTTCAGAAAGGTTTTTTGTGTGCTTCGCCATGAAAGACACTAATATATAAAAAGAGTTGTCAACTTGTACGTACGGAGCATAACTTGAGTTTGGAGTTCCTTCTGCATCTACAGTTGCCAAAATGATACTTTTGGTTCTTGCGATTAATTCTTTCACTTTTGGAGCAAGAGGTTTAGCTTGTCTTTGAGCTTCTTCCTGTGTATGATTCATAATAAAGATTTATTTACTGCAAAAATACATTATTTAGAATTAAAACAAATAAAATTAAGCTGTAAAATCTCATATTTGTGAAGTTAGAAGCTTGTTTTTTTATCTAAATTATATGTTGTAATTTTGCACTGTAATAATTTGAATTTAAAATCATTCATTATATATGAGTACTACAACACAATACGTTCCTTATAAAGTTAAGGATATCACCCTTGCAGAATGGGGAAGAAAAGAAATTACCCTTGCAGAAGCAGAAATGCCGGGCCTGATGTCAATCCGTGAAGAATTCGGACCGTCTCAGCCTTTGAAAGGAGCAAGAATTGCAGGATGTCTTCACATGACGATCCAGACTGCAGTTTTGATCGAAACTTTGACTGCTCTTGGAGCTGAAGTTACCTGGTCTTCTTGTAATATTTTCTCTACTCAGGATCATGCTGCTGCTGCTATTGCTGCTGCAGGAATTCCTGTTTATGCTTGGAAAGGTCTTAACGAAGAAGAATTTGACTGGTGTATTGAGCAGACTTTATTCTTCGGTGAAGACAGAAAACCATTAAACATGATTTTGGATGATGGTGGAGATTTGACGAACATGGTTTTTGACAGATACCCTGAATTCACAAAAGATATCAAAGGACTTTCTGAAGAAACTACGACAGGTGTTCACAGATTGTACGAAAGAATGAAAAACGGAACTTTGGTAATGCCTGCAATCAACGTAAATGATTCAGTGACTAAATCTAAGTTTGACAACAAATACGGATGTAAAGAATCTGCTGTAGATGCAGTAAGAAGAGCAACTGACATTATGTTGGCTGGTAAAAGAGTGGTAGTTTGCGGTTACGGTGATGTTGGTAAAGGTACTGCAGCTTCTTTCAGAGGTGCTGGTTCTATCGTTACGGTTACTGAAATCGATCCAATCTGTGCTTTACAGGCTGCAATGGACGGTTTTGAAGTAAAAAGATTAGATACTGTAGTAGATAACGCAGATATCGTAATCACTACAACTGGTAACTTCAACATTGTAAGAAAAGAACATTTTTTAAAATTAAAAGATAAAGCAATTGTTTGTAATATCGGTCACTTCGATAACGAAATCGATATGGCTTGGTTAAACGAAAACTACGGTCACACAAAATCTGAGGTGAAGCCACAGGTTGACATTTACACTTTGGAAGAAGGTAAAGAAGTGATTATTCTTGCAGAAGGTAGATTGGTAAACCTTGGTTGTGCAACTGGTCACCCAAGTTTTGTAATGTCTAACTCTTTCTCTAACCAGACTTTGGCTCAAATCGAACTTTGGACTAATTCTGAAGCTTACGGAAACGAAGTTTATATGTTGCCAAAACATTTAGATGAAAAAGTAGCAGCTCTTCACCTTAAAAAATTAAGCGTAGAGTTAGAAGTTCTTTCTACTGAGCAAGCTGAATATATCGGTGTAGATGTGAAAGGACCATACAAGCCTGAATATTACAGATACTAAGAATTGTCATGCTGAGCTTGTCGAAGCATCTCATATAAAAGAAATCCCATTATTCAAAATAGTGGGATTTTTTGTTTATAATCCTTTTAAACTTTGTAAGGAATTCTTACTTTTGAACAATTAAAATTTGAAAATGAGAAAGTATATCGTTCTGAGTTTAATGAGTTCTGTTTTAATCTTTAACAGCTGCGAAAGTGAGGATGAGATTGAATTTGTTACTGATCCTGTGGAACAAAGGATATTATTGAGCAAAGTCACTACAGTGTACTATGACAACCCAGCAAATCCCCAGACAGTTGTTTCAAATTTAACTTACAATAGTCAAGGAGATTTATCAAAAATAATAGCTGAAGGAAGAACTTCAATTTTTGAATATGATACAGCCGGAAAACCTTCAAAAATAAATTACTATAATTCTGCGGGAACTTTAGAATATTATCTACTGTATACCTATGCTAACAACGAACTCCAGAATACTAAAGCAATCTACAGCAATCCCGACTTCAATAGAACCATCACTTATACTTATAACAATGGCAAAGTGGCGACTTCAACTCAATGTCAATCTGCAAACTGTAGCAATCCCAGCCTCTCTTCATACACCTATAATGGGGATAATATCACTGTAGAAACATCAGAAATCGGAGGCACTTTTCCTTCATCCAGCAAACGTGAATATCTATATGACAATCAACTGAGCCCATTTACTTTTACAAACAAATATTTCAGAATAATGATGGGCGGAGCCTATGCGATGAGTAAAAACAATTATGCGTCAGAGAGAATTAGTTATAAAGACAGTTCAGGCAATTGGGTACAGAATCAACAGGTCATTTATGAAATTCAGTACAACAGCGCACAATTGCCTATTCAGGTTATCGGAAAAACTACAAGTGGCGCTAATTACGTAAAGTATAACTACGAGTACATTGTTCAATAATGACAATAATCAAAGCTTTCCTTTTGGAGAGTTTTTTATGAGCCATTAGATTATTTCGATTCCTTTAAAAGAAATTTAGTTTATAATTTTCCAGCTGGTGTGATAAAATTTATATTTAATTAACAGTGATTCACAAAAAAATAATATATTTGGCTGAACTAAATATTAAAAAACATAAACAATGAAAAAACAGGGAGTCTCAAATGCGTTTGTAGCAGCTTCGTGGGTCGCTTTGGGCGCCGGAATGATAGGCTATATTGTTGGTCTGGTACGAGCTGAGATGCAGCTTAATGAGAAAGGATATTATTTCACCATTCTTCTTTACGGATTATTCGCAGTAGTATCTTTACAAAAAGCTGTACGTGACAGAATGGAAAATATTAAGGTTACTGATATCTATTACGGAATCTGTTGGTTTGCTACTTTATCATCCATTGTTTTATTGACCATAGGATTATTTAATGCGACTATTCTGCCGAGTGAAAAAGGCTTTTATGCTTTTGCATTTTTATTGGCACTTTTTGGCGCAATTGCCGTTCAGAAGAATACCCGTGACAATATGATGGAAGACTAGATCATAAAAGATAAATGATACCATGCTCACTAATTCAGTGAGCATTTTTGTTATAAATACCTATTTCACAAGATATTGATCTCTAAAATATATTATCTTTACAAACCAATATATTATGAAACTCAAAAGAAACATCCTGATCAATAAAGTATGGAATATTATTGGAGATTCAAGAGGAAACTGTAATTTATTGATCCGAAATAATATTCAATAGTTTCTTCTTCATTTTTTCAGCCTTAAACTCTCCCTCATGATAATAAACCAACTCCTGATTTTTATCTAAAATAATCCACAACGGATAAACGGGCTGATTTTTATTCTTTGATAAAGCCAAAGCCAGCTCATGAATTCCCGAATTTCCATTAGGTAGATAATTAAATTCCTTACCCTGAAAACTGATTTTTTCTTTTGTCTTTTCAGTTTCGAAGTTGATAAAATGAAAATTTTCATTTATTATTTTAATCAAATCTTTATCCTTATTTAATTTAAAAGATTCTATCTTACAAACGGAACACCAACCGGTGTACAAATGAATAATAATCGGCTTCTTGTGTTCTTTCGGAAATTTTTCAAAATCTGAAAAAGTTTTCGTTTTTATCTGAGACTGATAAAAACCAGACACTAAAAATAACATTAAAAAAAACACTGCCCTTTTCATTTCAAATTATATTTCACACCTAAAAAACCTCTTATTCTCTGCATCGGTGCATAACCATACGTAGTGTCGAATGTATAATGATTTGGGTTATTGATCGGATCATCAACACTTTTATCAAATGGGTCAAAAGGTCGCATCAACGGATCTTTCGGAGTAAAATTGAATAAATTTTTCACCCCGCAATACACTTCAAAACCTGAATCAAAGCTCTTTGAAACCTGAATATTGGCCAAAGAATACAGCGGAGAATATTCAGGTCGGTAATCATTAGGCAAAAACGGCAATCGCATTGGCCCATAAAACTGTCCGGTAAAATCGATGGCAAGATTATTCTTAAATTTATAGGTTAAACTGTAGGTTCCGCTCCATTTCGGGGCATGAAGCTGTCGGGATTTTTCGGTTTCTCCATTAAATTTCTGATAAACATCTAAATAAGTAACACCTAGATTTACACTTAACGGAAAACTGAAACTGAAATCAACGTTCATCGAAGCCCCTCGGGAAATTCCGTAACCATTCAGATTATCATAAATAATTTTCTGAGGATCGGTATCAAAATCACCGACAATTTTGTTGCTGAAATAGGTATAAAACGCAGACGCATCAACATTAATCAAACGTTCATCCATAGGAATTTTCCAAACATAATTTAAATTTCCGTTGATGGATTTTTCCGGTTTTAAATTAGATTGAATGACCACTTCTCGTGAACCCGTCAATGCCGCATGATCTTCGGTAAATAAATTAACTACCCTGAAACCCGTTCCGAAATTGAATCTGAAAGTATGATAAGGATTCGGAGAAAATTTCCATGCAAATCGCGGAGAATGTACACTGTGATGGACTTTATCATAATCAAATCGGTAACCCAGCAATACCGTATTTTTTTCATTAATCTCCCACTGATCCTGAATAAACGCTCCGAAAATTGGAGATTTCATCGGCTGATTGGTCACTTCATCCGAACTCAACGTTCCGGGGGTATTATCGTCGTAGAATGTTTTTTTGAAGGTCAGACCTAAAATAAAATCGTGATTCCCTAGCTTTTTATCCCAATAGGTCTGTGCAAAAGCGACTTTCTGCAATGCTTCATAAGGTGTGTTTCCGTAAAAAGAATTCTGATCGTGATAATTGTAAGAAAACTGCGTGAAAATCTGCTCTTTTACCGGCAGCTGATACATCCCGAAAGCTTCTACTCTATTCGTATAAATACTTTCTCCATACACTTCGTCACTTCCACGATACGATTTATCCCACTGCATTTCTCCGCCAAAACGGTCTTCATACAAATAACGCAAGGCAAAACTTGCCATTCGGTTTTCTTTACGTTTAAAATTCCATTTATTAAAAACGGAGATTCTGTTTTGCAGTGCAGCATCGGTGAAATTATCTTTATTCTGATCTATTTTTTCATTAAAACTAAAATAATTTAAACTTAATAAAGAAGCCGCATTTTTGCCGACATTAAATTTCGTTGATAAATCAACACTGTTTTCCGCCCAGGTTGTTGTCATCAAATTCACACTTAATTTCGGAGCCGTCAACGCATTTTTTGTAATGATGTTGATGACTCCGCCCATCGCTTCAGACCCATACAATGATGAAGCGGGACCTTTTACCACTTCAATTCGATCAATCAAACTATTCGGAATTCCACTCAATCCATACACTGTAGAAAGTGAACTCACAATTGGCATTCCGTCAATCAAAATCATCGTGTAGGGACCTTCCAGACCATTGATATGAATATCTCCTGTATTACAAACCGAACAATTCAACTGCGGCTGAACGCCGTTAACCATTGCAATCGCTTCAAAAACACTTGGCGTAGGATTTTTCTGGAAAAATTTCTGACTGTAAATTTCTACGTTCACCGGACTTTTAGATTTGCTTACAGGTTTTATCGTTCCCGTGATCACGACATCGTCAATATCACCTATCCTTTCTTTTTTGACCGAAATTATTGAGTCAGATTTTTTATTTAAATCTAAACTGTCAGCTTCCTGGGAGAAACAAAATTCTGAAAAAAGTACGGCAGAAAAAAATATTCGCTTCATGAAATTAAATTGTTAGACAAAGCTAACAATTTAATTTAGAACAACAAAACTAATTTTTAACTCAACCACAAATCGAAGATTCGACGGAGTCAAAAGTCACAAAAGCTTTCTTTAACTCAAAAGTTTAAAAACTTTGAAGACGGAAGTTCAAAAAAGCTTTATGTGAAAATTTTCAACGCTTATTTGAACTTATCAACAACATTCATTAAACTTAATCTAAAGCATTCAACTATTGTGACTTTTGTGGTTTAAAAATCTTTCCACCCAATTCACTAAAAAATATTAAATTTGAGAGTCAACATAAAAAAGTAACATGAGATATCATCATTCGGGAAATATCCCACCAAAAAGACATACGATTTTCAAATCTACGGAAGATAAATTCTACTATGAACAGCTTTTCGGGACGGAAGGTTTTCATGGGATTTCGTCATTACTATACCACATTCACCGTCCTACTCAGATAAAATCGATTGGCGAAGCAAAAGACGTGACGCCAAAAATTGCGGTTGATAAAAATGTCACTCCAAGAATGTTTAAAGGAATGAATGTCACTCCCGAAGACGATTTTATGGACAGCAGAAAGTTTCTGATGGTGAACAACGACCTGAAAATGGGATTGTCTAAGCCAAGAAAGTCGATGGATTATTTCTACAAAAACGCTGAGTGCGACGAACTTTTATACGTTCACAACGGAAGCGGGACTTTAAAGACCTTTGTTGGCGATCTTGAATTTTCTGTCGGTGATTATTTAATTATTCCGAGAGGAACGATTTATCAGGTGGAATTAGATTCTGATGACACCGTTTTCTTTGTAGTGGAAAGCCACTCCCCAATTTACACGCCGAAGCGTTACAGAAACGAATTCGGGCAATTGTTGGAACATTCTCCGTTCTGCGAAAGAGATATTATCGTACCCACTTTTGTTGAACCAAAAGATGAAAAAGGAGAATTTTTAATTAAAGTAAAAAAAGAAAATCAGATTACTGATTTCATCTACGCAACGCATCCTTTTGATGTTGTGGGTTGGGACGGTTATTTTTATCCTTATAAATTTAATATTAAAAATTTCGAACCGATTACGGGAAGAATTCATCAACCGCCACCAATTCACCAGACTTTTGAAGCGCACAATTTTGTTGTTTGTTCGTTCTGCGCAAGGATGTATGATTATCATCCTTTGGCAATTCCTGCCCCTTACAATCACTCGAATATTGATTCTGACGAAGTTTTATTCTACACAGAAGGTGATTTTATGAGCAGAAATCATATCGATTTAATGGATTTCACCCTTCACCCAGGCGGAATCGTACACGGACCGCATCCGGGAGCAATGGAACGAAGCATAGGCAAAAAGTTCACTGAAGAATATGCGGTAATGGTTGACCCGTTCCGTCCTTTGAAAATCACTGAAGAAGCAATGAAAGTGGAAGATCCGTCTTATAAAACTTCTTGGTTGGAAAGTGAGGATCACAGTTTGGAAGATCGTTCGCAGGAGTAGTTTTGGTTATAGCGATTAGCTTTGGCTTTAAATTTTTTATAAAAGATATTGAGGATTGAATGTAAGAGTTCAATCCTTTGTGTTTTTAATATTGAATAAACATGACAAATATCTCCATCAAACAAGTCAAATATTAGACTTAATCTAAACAATAAAACTTAACTTTATGATATTAAAGTAATCGATAAAATTTCAATATGTATAATTATATCAGTGCAGAAGAAGCTATTTATACCATTAAAAGCGGAAACCGTGTATTTTTTCATGGAAGCGCGTGTACGCCGAATCATTTAATCGACGAATTGGCAAGACAGTCTCACCGCTTAGACAATGTAGAAATGGTTTCCATTACCCAACAGGGAAATGTAGAAATCGCAAAGCCTGAATACAAGGACAAATTTTTCGTGAATTCACTTTTTGTTTCTACGCCGGTACGAGATGCGGTGAATTCTGACCGAGGAGATTTTGTTCCTGTATTTTTAAGTGAAATTCCGATTTTATTCAGAAAAAATATTTTGCCGCTGGATGTTGCTTTAATTACGGTTTCGCCTCCGGATAAACATGGTTTTTGCACATTGGGAACTTCGGTCGATGTTGCGAGAGCTGCCGTAGATACTGCAAAAATAATTGTTGCCGTGGTAAATCCTTTGATGCCGAGAACGCATGGTGACGGAATGCTTCACATCAGCAAAATTCATAAATTGGTTTGGCATGAAGAAGAACTTCCAACCGTAGATTATGGCGCAAAAGTAGGTCCGGATGAAATGTTGGTCGGAAAAAATGTAGCAGAATTGATTGACGACAGATCTACTTTACAAATGGGAATCGGTACCATTCCTGATGCGGTTTTAAAATGCCTGGGAAATCACAAAGATTTGGGTGTTCACACTGAAATGCTGAGCGACGGAGTGATTGATTTAATTCAAAATGATGTCATCAATAATAAATACAAAGGCTACAACGATAATAAAACCATTACAAGTTTCTGTTTCGGGACGAGAAAACTATATGACTATGTAGATGATAACACCGTTTTTTCTTTTGATGACGTAAGCACGGTGAATTTCCCAATTAACATCATGAGAAATAAAAAAATGGTTGCCATCAATTCTGCCATTGAAATTGATCTGACCGGACAGGTCTGCGCAGATTCCATCGGAACTATGCAGTACAGCGGAATTGGTGGACAAATGGATTTTATGCGAGGAGCCGCATTAAGCGAAGAAGGAAAACCTATTATCGCCATCACTTCGAGAACAAAAAGAGGCGTCTCCAGAATTGTACCTTTCCTGAAACAGGGAGCCGGAGTTGTGACGACAAGAGGTCATATTCATTGGGTAGTTACAGAATACGGAACGGCCTATTTATACGGAAAAAACCTTCGTCAGAGAGCGCAGGAACTGATCAGCATTGCACATCCTGATGACAGAGAAATGCTTGAAAGAGCGGCTTATGAAAGATTTAAACATTAAAAATATATTTTATTTCATACTGTCATGAGTACAAAAACACTTTTAACAATACTTTTATTTATGATTTTGAGTTGTAATTCAAATGATAAGCTTAATTATGAAAATTATTCAAAAGCAATAAATAACCAATCGACATTACAAAACTTTATTGTTATTAAAGTAAAAAATATTAATACAAACGAGATCAAAGAAGTTTGCACGAAAGGAAATTTCCTACTTGGAGCTATCCACTTAGAATTAGATAAAAAATATGATGTATCCGAACGTAAAGAAGTTGTAGATTTCGCTGCATCAAAGACTGACAGATATTTCGAATTTAAAAATACAGAAGCTCTTAAAAACGTATCTTTTGATAATTATAACGAAGCAGTTTTAAATGATACAGAAATTAGCTCCACCGTTAAATTAATTGAAGATAAATTGAAAGTTGAAAAATCTTATACTCTAAAATTAAACAGCGATGAAATGATTGCCATAGCACATCAATTATTTAAAAAAGGTTATTTGACCGCAGAGAATAGTTGTTTTGGAGGTAAGCTTTTGTGTTATCAAAAAATTAGCGATTAAGACACCGAATAACATTTATAATAGCAACTACTATAAATGAAAAGTTTTTGGCAATCTTTTTGCTAAAATCTTTTGTTATAGAAACAATACACATTTGAAGACGATTTATAATTCGATAAAAGAAGAAGTTGTAAAACATCCTAAGGTAGAAGATTCAGTTTTAGGAAAGGTTGACCAATGGAAGAGAAGCCATTACATTATTCTATCAGAAATCATCAAATATGAGCTCGCTTTATCTGAAGTACTTAAAGACGATAAAAGGTTTGAACTGGGAAATACAATTTCACACATTACCCTGCAGCGCTTTTTTGAAAACGACTATCAGGACAAGACCCACAATGATCTGCGTTTTTTAAAGACGCTTGATAAAATCTGTATTTTTTTAGGCTTTAAAGATCTCAACGCATATATTTATCATTTAAAGGAAAATGATATAAATGATGAAGAATTAAACGGTGAAGTCTTTTCTACTGATATTGTATACCAGTATTGCGCAACCGTTTTTGACTTGTATAAAAATTTTCCTATTTTAAAACTTGAACTGTTTAAAGACCTAGTATTTGACAACTCTCCGTTTTTAGAGAGGGCTTCAGAGTTTAGCCGTGAGCTTTGTGAAAGACAGTTTGAGCTTGTCATGAAAAACAACCGATCCAATTTTGAAATATTCGATGTCAATATCGTGACAGATGAACCTGATAAAAAAATCCTCGAAACTCAGGAATTCTGGAATCTTTTGTTCAAAGTCGGAGAAACGGGAGAAGAACACTTTGTCAATCAACTCAATACACAGATTTATTTTATCCGAAAAATAGATAATGTCTGGAAAATTTGGGATAATTACAATCCTGACGCCGGAAGATTAAATAATAAAAAAAGAAAGCCGTAATCAATTACGGCTTTCTTTTTTTGAAATAATTCTCTTTTCAACATCTAGTTTCTAATACAAATATAGATTAAATAACAAAACAAAAATAAACTTAAATATACTTAAGTGAACTTTAACATATATTAAAAATAACGCAACCGATTACATAACAATAATGTTTTTAATTATTTACAGGAATTTTGTAATTTGCAATCCATTAAATAAAAGTAAAAAATAGAAAATATGTCAACACTTACATTTGCCGAAAAAATTGCTCAGGCAGAGAATTTTTTGCCAATAAATGGTACAGATTACATTGAGTTTTATGTAGGAAACGCTAAGCAGGCTGCTCATTATTACAAGACAGCATTTGGTTTTCAGTCAGTTGCGTATGCGGGTCCTGAAACCGGAGTTAGAGATCGTGCATCTTATGTTCTTCAGCAAGGGAAAATCAGGTTAATCCTTACAACTGGTCTTAAATCTGACTCAACAATTAGTGAGCATGTAAAAAAACACGGCGATGGAGTGAAGATTTTGGCACTTTGGGTAGATGATGCTTACGCAGCGTTCGAAGAAACTACCAAAAGAGGTGGAAAACCTTATATGGAGCCTGTAACTTTGACTGACGAACATGGTGAAGTAAAGATGTCCGGAATTTACACCTACGGAGAGACTGTTCACATGTTTATCGAGAGAAAAAACTATACAGGACCTTTCATGCCTGGTTACAAAAAATGGGAAAGCGATTATAAACCTGAAGAAGCAGGATTATTATATGTTGACCATTGTGTAGGAAACGTAGATTGGGACAGAATGATCCCAACTGTTGAATGGTACGAAAAGGTAATGGGGTTTGTGAACATTCTTTCTTTTGACGACAAGCAGATCAACACAGAATATTCCGCATTGATGTCTAAAGTAATGTCAAACGGAAACGGTTTTGCTAAATTTCCGATCAACGAGCCCGCTGAAGGTAAGAAAAAATCTCAGGTTGAAGAATATCTTGATTTCTATGAAGGTGAAGGCGTACAGCACATTGCAGTTGCAACAAAAGACATCATTCACACCGTTACTGAACTTAAAAAAAGAGGAGTAGAATTCCTTTCTGCTCCACCGGAAGCATATTACGAATTGGTTCCTGAGAGAGTGGGTCATATTGACGAAGACCTGAAAAAACTTCAAAGTTTAGGTATTTTAATTGACCATGACGAAGAAGGTTATTTACTACAGATCTTCACGAAACCAGTAGAAGACCGCCCTACCCTTTTCTTTGAAATAATTGAAAGACACGGAGCGCAAAGCTTTGGTGCAGGTAACTTCAAAGCGCTTTTCGAAGCTTTGGAAAGAGAGCAGGAAAAAAGAGGTAATCTTTAATTTTTAAACTAAAAAAACAGAGTTTTGTCAGGATGCAGATCTTGACAAAACTTTTTTATAAACACAAGCTCATGAGAAAATTATTCATCTGTACATTATTTTTTATCGGTCTTTTATCTAAAGCTCAAAACTATGCAGCATTAGACAAAATCCTAACTGTTTTAGAGGAAAGAAGAGGCATCAATCAACATCTTGAAAACGTAAGTGTAGAGAATAAAAAATTTGTTCTCATTAAAGATTTTCCAGATCATACAGAACGAAGTTTTATCATTATTAAGGGAAAAGACGCAACATACGTTGAAATGTTTGACGATAAAGCGACCGGACAAAGTACATCCAATGTTTTTTCGGGAGACATTATCAGAAAAAAGAACATTATTTCTTTAAGAGCCGATAAGCTTGAGGGCAAAAAAATTCCGATTCCGGTTTCTAAAACACTTCTTTTGACCAAACAGAAAGAAATTATCTATCTGATCGATATCAATTCGAGAGACCGGTGGATTGATGAAGAATCTTACACCAAAAAATCAAAATAATTACCTTTAAAAGGATTACTTTTAAATCTAAATCAAACTATCACATTATGAAATCATTTGTAGAATATAACTCAAATTCAGACTTTTCAATACATAATATTCCTTTCGGAGTTGCGGTATTTAACAAAGAATTTATCGCTTGTTGTACAAGAATCGGCGATCAGGTTGTTGATCTTGCCCTTTTATACGACCTTTCGTATTTTGAAGAAATCGCAGGCTTAGACGACAACGTTTTCGAAGCATATACTTTAAATGAATTCATCGAATTAGGAAAACCAGTTACCAACGCTGTTCGTTTAAGACTACAGGAATTATTGACGGAAGGCTCGATGTTATCTAAGGATGAAAAAACCATTGAAGATGCATTCTACGATTTGGATCAGGTAAAAATGATCATGCCGATTCATATTCCAAACTATACAGATTTCTACAGCAGCATCGAACACGCCACTAATGTTGGAAAAATGTTCAGAGATCCAGCAAATGCATTGCTACCCAACTGGAAGCATTTACCGGTAGGTTACCACGGAAGAGCTTCGTCAATTGTTGTTTCCGGAACTGATATCAACCGCCCAAAAGGTCAGATGAAACCTGCAGATGCAGACAAACCAGTTTTCGGGCCTTGCAAACAGTTGGATTTTGAATTGGAAATGGCTTTTATTATCAATCAGAATACTGAAATGGGAGAAAGCGTATCGACTAAAGAAGCAGAAAACGCAATTTTCGGAATGGTGGTTTTCAATGACTGGTCTGCTAGAGATATTCAGTCTTGGGAATATGTTCCGCTGGGACCGTTTTTGGCTAAAAATTTCGGTTCATCAATTTCACCTTGGGTTGTAACTTTAGAAGCTTTGGAACCATTCAGAACTGCTTCTCCGACTCAAGATCCTGAAGTTTTGGATTATTTAAAATTTGAAGGAGATAAAAATTACGACATCAATCTTGAAGTGTACATTCAACCTGAAAACGGCGAAGAAAACCTGATTTCTGAAAGCAATTACAAATACATGTACTGGAATATGACCCAGCAATTAGCTCATCACACGGTAAACGGATGTAATCTGGAAGTTGGCGATATTTATGCAAGCGGAACCATATCAGGAAGCGATCCAAAATCGTACGGTTCTATGCTTGAATTAACATGGAGAGGTCAAAACCCAATCACACTCAACAACGGACAGGAAAGAAAATTCATTGAAGACAATGACACCGTAACCATGAAAGCCTGGGCTGAAAAAGATGGCGTGAGAGTAGGTTTCGGGGAAGTTTCCGGTAAAATTATTCCAACCAAATAGATTAATTATAACACTTAAGTATTTTTAAGTTAAAAGAAAAGAATATTTTAAGTTCACTTTAGTTTTTTAAAAATCTTCGATTTTCCTTTTTAAACATGATTACACAAAAACTTATCAATGACATTTCATATAAAGTTGTCGGAGCTTGTATTGAAGTTCATAAATTGGCTGGTCCCGGTTTGTATGAAGAAGTATATCATCAATGTTTAGAAAAAGAATTTAAGTTAGTAGGTTTAAAATACAAAAGTGAACTTGAAATACCATTTTCATACAAGGGTGAGAAAGTAAATTGTAAATTGAAATGTGATTTTTTAATTGAAGATTTAATTGTTTTAGAATTAAAATCGGTTTCAGAGATCCATCCAGTTCATAAAGCACAGACTATGAATTACATGAATTTACTTAAAGTACCAAGATCAATTTTAGTAAATTTCAATGTAATAAATCTTTATCATGAAGGCTATGAATCTTTTGCTTCGAAACTATATAAAGAACTTCCGAAAGAATAAAAATCAAAGATTTTCAAAACTTAAGTGTACTCAATATACGCAATTATAATACTTAAAATAACTTAAGTGTTAAGATATAAAAAACATGAAAACAGTAATTCCCTCAGAAATAACTCCTGTACAACTGCAAACCATCATGCAGACTGCCGTTTCACCACGACCGATTGCTTTGGCTTCTACAGTTGACAAAGACGGCAACAGCAATTTATCGCCTTTCAGCTTTTTTAATATGTTCAGCACGGTGCCACCGATTTTGATTTTTTCGCCGTCAAGAAGAGTTCGGGACAATACCACAAAACATACTTTAGAGAACGTTTTAGCAGTTCCGGAAGTTGTAATTGGGACGGTAAATTTTCCGATTGTACAGCAGATTTCTTTGGCATCCACAGAATATGGCGACGATATTAATGAATTCATCAAATCTGGTTTAACAATGAAAGATGCTGATTTGGTGAAGCCCAAACTAATTGAAGAATGTCCTGTAAATTTCGAATGTAAAGTTTTAGAAATAAAATCTTTAGGAGATCAGGGTGGCGCAGGAAATTTGGTCATTTGTGAGGTTAAAAAAATTCACATCAGAGAAGAATATCTGAATGAAGAAGGGAATTTAGATCAGGCAAAATTGGATATGGTTGCACGTCTTGGTGGAAACTGGTATTCCAGAAATAATGAAAACAATCTTTTTGAAGTTCCGAAACCTCTGGTAACTAAGGGAATTGGTTTTGATCTTCTTCCTGATGCGATAAAGCTCAGCAAAGTCTTTACAGGCAATGATTTGGGAATGTTAGCGAATGTGGAAGTTTTGCCTTCAGCAACCTGTCATGATGATGAAAATATTCATCTGAAAGCTCAGAAATTTTTGCTGGAAAGTAAGATTGATGAGGCCTGGAAAATTTTAGTAAAATAATTGATGAACATAAAAGATGAAAAGAAATATTCTCATATTGCTTGTTTTGATTATTTTACAATCTTGTTTTTATCCTGTGAGAAAAGACTATGGCATTTACAGCAAATCATTGGTATTTTCAAAAGATAAAAAATGGCTGATCAACAATATCAATACAGATGTCAATTCGCAGCATAGAGAGCTGATGAATAAAGAAGTTCTGCAATTATTCAATGATATGAGTGAAGGTAGAGCATCCGATATGAAAACTGCAAAATCTGAAAATATTATTCAAAATCATATTTCATCTGATCCTCAAACTGAAGATCTTGAGGCATTGAAAAACAGTACTGATTACAATTACCTGGTCAATGTCTATACATTCAAGGTTCGAAATGCTTTGGATAATACCATCGGAATGCAAAGCCAGTACAAAACCAATGAAACTTTTGCAATGATGGATGTTTATGATATAAAATCGTTGAAAAAGATATACTCTTTTAAAGCATACTCAGAAGTAGCAGTAGATAAAGATCAGAAAGTTACCATCTTTACTCCCACTACCGAAATGATGACCATGAAAAATTTCAGAAGTCTAATCAAATCGGTGAAGAAAAATGCCATAAAAACTGACAGTCCTCTTTAAAACATATAAAAGACAGCTTTTCTAAGAGCTGTCCTTTTTTGAACGTTATTCGTTGACGATCTTTTCAGTGATAAATTCAATACATTTTTCGACAACTTTATTTAGATCTTCAGGCAAATCATTTTCCTCCCAAGGCTCTTTTGCTCCAAAAACATGATTCCCGTTTTCAATTAAAAACAATTCAGAATTGGGATTCAAAATATGAAGATGTTCAGCATTTTTCACACTTACACCTTCGTCTTGTGTTCCATGAACAATTAAAATATGAGCTTTTGCCATTTCCATCGAACGTTCTACATCAAAACGGTGCGGATCTTTAGCAAAATCTGCAAAGAATTGAAAAAAATGGGGCATCTGCTGTTTTGTTCTTCCGTTTTCAACATAATAAACTCCTTCATTTTTCCATTGTTCAAAAGCATCATTTTTCGGAAAACGCTCTAAAGTATCAACGCTCGCTAAAGTAATCAGCGCATTGATTCTTTCATCTTCGCAAGTCTTGATGATAGAAACCCCTCCTCCTCTGCTGTGCCCGATTAAAATTATTTTTTGATCATCAACCTTCGGATCTTTTTCGAAATAATTAATCACAGCGTCTAAATCTGACAATTCTTTAGAATAATTATTTTCACCAAAAGCTTTTAAATCATCAAAGCTATGAGGATTTTCAATGGTAGTTCCGTTATGGGAAAAATTAAATTTAACAAAGAAAAATCCAGCTTCAGCAAATTTTTCAGCCATCAAACCCCATGCACCCCAATCTTTATAGCCTTTGTAGCCGTGAACGAAAATAATCAATGGAAGTTTACATTCGGTCTCCTGATAATAAGCGTCAGCAAGAAAATCTTTAGTTTCAGGATTGGAAAGAATGATATTTTGATCTATAATGACTTTCATATTGTTGTCTTACTATTGGTTGCGCTGATCCTGATGATCTTATTTAAATCAAATAAATCGACCAAAGATTCAATTTGCAAGATAAATATTTTGCGTTTGAAAAATTTTAAACCTAAAAATAATATAATTAGAATTAAACACAAAGTAAAAATCTTATTTTTGCGATATGTTGGATTTACGAACGGTTACAGTAATGCGTTATATTCTTCCGCTTCGGGAAGGTGGTTCGCTTCCTGCTTTAGCGGAGGCTGATGATGATTTTAAATATGTTTTAAAATTTCGTGGTGCAGGTCATGGAGTGAAAATGTTGATTTCCGAACTTCTGGGTGGAAAAATTACAGAAGCTTTAGGTTTAAAAATTCCGGAACTGGTTTTTGCAAATCTTGATGTTGATTTCGGAAGAACAGAAGCTGATGAAGAAATTCAGGATTTACTGAAAAATTCGGAAGGATTAAATTTAGGCTTGCATTATCTTTCAGAATCGATTGCGTTTGATTCAAGTATTAAAGTTGATCCGCTTTTGGCTTCAAAAATTGTCTGGCTCGATGCTTTTATTACGAATATAGACCGTACTTTTAAGAATACGAATCTTTTGATGTGGCATAAAGAATTGTGGGTGATTGATAACGGCGCTTCATTTTATTTTCATCATTCCTGGCAGAATTTTGACACGGCGGCAAAAACTCCGTTTAAATATGTGAAAGACCACGTGCTACTTCCACAGGCAACAAAATTGGACGAAGCTGAAAAGTTTGCGCATGAAGTTTTGAATGAAACTCTTTTCAGAGAAATTGTGAATCTGATTCCGCAGGATTGGTTGTATTGGAATGATGCTGAAGAAAATCCGGATGAGATAAGAGAAGTATATTTCAATTTCCTGAAGACCCGATTAGAAAATTCCCAAATCTTTGTAAACGAAGCCAAAAATGCAAGAGGATAAAATATACGAATATGCTGTTATACGCCTGGTGCCGAAGGTTGAGAGAGAAGAATTTTTCAACATCGGACTGATTATGTTTTCAAAAAGGGAAAAATTTATACGGGTTGAATTCTACTTATGTCCTGATAAATTTAAACTGATTAAAAGTAAACTCGATTACGAGGACATTATTAAAAATCTGGAAAGCTTTAAGAATATTGCCGAAGGAAAAAAGGATGGTGGCCCGATAGCAACTCTTGATATTCCCGACAGATTTCGTTGGCTTACTGCTGTAAGAAGTGCTGTGGTACAGACTTCAAGACCTCATCCCGGAAAATCTAAAGATCTGGAAAAAACTTTTGGTAAACTTTTTGAGGAGTTAGTAAAATAACCACCTCAACAATTTATTTATGAATTCAATGACTAACAGTACAACGATCAGCAGGTTTTTTCTAAGCCTGTTTTTTATTTTCTTCTTTTCAGCATCAATATTTGCACAGACATCAAAAAGCATTCTACTTCAGCAAAAAACTGCGGTTTCTGAAAATATTACTTATAAAAAAGACGACAAAGGCAAAGATTTGCAATTGGATATTTACAGACCGAAAAATTCAACCAATGATAAATTACCGGTTGTCATTTTTCTGCACGGCGGTGCATGGGCTCTTGGAGATAAAGTTATTGCTCCTGATAATTATGTTGAGCAGACCATTTTAAAACTGACAGAAAAAAACTACGCTGTATTAAGTGTCAACTATCGTCTCGTAAGTGATGACATCCACTTCCCAGGACCGATTGAAGATTCTAAGGATGCAGTAAGATGGGTGAGAAAAAATGCAGAAAAATATGGTTTTGATTCAGAGAATATTGGCTATTGGGGCGTTTCTGCAGGGGCTCACCTTTCACTGCTTTCTGCATACACTCCTGACAATGAGTTTGTGGGAGATGCTGAGCTTTCGACATATTCAGGAAAAGTAAATTATGTAGTTGATAATTTCGGGCCAACTGATATGAACCGACTGCTTCATACCAGAGCTCCAAAACCTTTATTATTTATCGTTGGCTTAATCTCGAAAAAAATCATTGATATCAGAACGAAAATCGCAAAAGGAATAACAGGCTATGACATTAAAACCGAAAGAAAAAAAGTCATCGAAATCTGTAAGACCGCATCGCCCATAAATTATACTCAAAATACTGTTCCTACATTAATATTACATGGTAACAAAGATAAAGTTGCCCCGATAAGACATTCGAAAAGACTCAGAAAAATGCTTAAAAAAAAACAAACCGAAAACTCTTTAATTATCGTTAAAAAAGGAGATCATGGTTTTAAAACTATCGATGTTACTTATCAAAATGAACTGAATGACGCAATGGTCAGTTTTATTATTGCCCACAAAAAATAAGTTCGTTTTTCTAAAATCGTTAAAAAAGCAGTTTTTAATATTCAGGAATTAACTAATTACAATTTTGTACATCTAAAAATCATAATTAAAACTAATTCCATATGAATCTTAAAAATTTACTTTCAGCTTTTATATTTTCTATTATTTTTGTATCCTGCAGTTCAGATGATTCTGCAGGGCAACCTCAACAACAAAATCCGGAGACCACAGAATCTATGTATTTTCCGCCATCCAACAGCAACCAATGGGAAACAAAACCTATCAGCAATCTTGGCTGGAATCAATCTAAAGTTCAGGACTTACTGAATTATCTTCAGACTAAAAATTCAAAAAGCTTTATGATCCTTCAAAACGGAAGAATCGTGATGGAAAATTATTTTGATTCTCACACTTCAACATCCACATGGTATTGGGCGAGTGCAGGAAAAACCTTAACCTCAACTGTTACAGGAATTGCTGAGCAGGAAGGATTTATCAACATCAATAATAAAGTTTCAGATTATATCGGAAATGGATGGACAAGCGAGCCCATCGCCAAAGAAAATCTGATCACCTGCAAAAACCTCTTAACCATGACTTCAGGGCTTGATGATAGTTTGGGAGATGATGTAACGTCTGCTAATCTTCAGTATAAAGCTGATGCGGGAACAAGATGGGCTTATCACAATGTGTATGTAAAATTACAGGATGTCGTTTCGCAGGCTACAGGGAAAACATGGTCTGAGTATTTTAATTTAAAACTGAGAGACAAGATCGGAATGACCGGAAGCTGGGTTCAAAGCGGAGATAACAGTGTTTACTGGAGTACAACAAGAAGTATGGCTCGTTTTGGATTGTTAGCTTTGAATAATGGAAACTGGAATGGTTCTCAGATTATCAATTCTAATTACTTCAATAATGCAACAAGCACATCTCAGAATATTAACCTTTCTTATGGTTATTTATGGTGGCTCAACGGAAAAACGAGCTATCATATGCCACAATCACAATTACAGTTTCCTGGAAAACTTATTCCGAATGCTCCTGATGATATGTACTGTGCTCTGGGTAAGAATGACCAGAAAATATATATTGTTCCAAGCAGAAAAATAGTAATTATTAGAATGGGAAATGCAGCAGATAATGTAAATCTTGCACTTTCGGATTTTGATAATGTTTTATGGCAAAAAATAAATGTGGTTATTAATTGAAAACGATCCATTTTAATTTCATTATTTACAAAAAATAGATTTAAAGTTTATTCTAAAAGAAAATATAGTCCTATAAAGAATCCTAAAAATAATCATTTGATTTTCATTGAATTAAATAATTATATAATTCAATGAAAATAACTTTGCTAAATTGATATACATATCATTAAAATTTATTATTAAAATAAGTATCTTGGTCAAATCTTTAAACTATTTTCAAAGAACAGATTAAATAACTCAATATTTATTCATATAAAACAAAAATGATATGGAATTTCTAAATGGAATTAATGCACTGACATTGGTGTTTACATCACTCCTCATCTTTGCAATTGCTTACCGTTTTTACGGAATTTATTTAGCGAACAAAGTTCTTCGTTTAAATGACAAAAACACAACCCCGGCAGTCGAGTTTGCAGATGGAAAAGATTATGTGGCAACCAATAAAAACGTACTCTTCGGACACCATTTTGCAGCAATTGCTGCCGCCGGACCCTTAGTTGGACCGGTTTTGGCAGCACAATTTGGTTATCTTCCTGGCGCGATTTGGATTCTGATCGGCTGTGTTTTGGGAGGTGGAGTTCACGATATGGTCGTACTTTTTGCCTCTGTACGACACAAAGGACAAAGTTTGGCGACCATTGCCTCAAAAGAAATTGGTAAAACTACCGGAACTGTGGCAGGTTTTGCGATTTTATTCATCTTAATTTTAACGTTGGCAGGGCTTTCATTAGCTTGTATTAATGCAATGCATGAAGCTTCGTGGTCATTGTTTACGGTTGTAATCACCATGCCGATTGCTATTATTATGGGATTAATCATGCGTTACAGAAAAAACTCAGTGACTTTTGCAAGTATTTTAGGTGGAGTTTTGCTGATTGCAGGAATTATAGGCGGTCATAGCCTAATGCAGAATGAAACCATGAACAATATGTTTACGTGGGACATTACAACGATTTCAATTGCAATTCCTTTATATGGATTTTTAGCGTCCGTACTTCCGGTTTGGCTGCTTTTGGTACCGAGAGATTATCTTTCAACCTATTTAAAAATCGGAACAATTATCATGTTGGCCATTGGAGTAATTGTAATTCACCCAACCATTCAAATGCCGGCTCTAACTGAATTTATCAACGGTGGTGGTCCCGTAATTGGCGGTCCGGTTTTACCTTTCATTTTTATTGTCATTGCTTGTGGAGCGATCTCAGGATTTCACGCAGTCATTGCAACAGGAACGACTCCAAAAATGCTGAACAGAGAAAAAGAAATTCTTTTTGTAGGATACGGAGCGATGCTTGTGGAAGGTTTTGTGGCATTGATGGCTTTAATTGCTGCCTGTACTTTAATGCCGGGAGATTATTTCGCCATCAATACGCCAAAAGATACATACGATGCTTTCTTGGCAACACATCCGAACTTACACGGAGTTGATATTGATTATTTTTCAGAAAGAATCGGGATTGACTTACACGGAAGAACAGGAGGCGCCGTTTCTCTGGCAGTCGGAATGGCTCATATTTTCAACAAAATCCCTTACATGGATCAGCTAATGGCCTATTGGTACAATTTTGCGATTATGTTTGAGGCGGTATTTATTTTAACAGCAATTGATGCAGGAACGAGAGTCGGAAGATTCTTTCTACAGGAAATGCTTGGATCTGTTATTCCTAAATTTAATGATAAAAACTGGACTCCGGGAATTATCATCAGCAGTCTGCTCTTCACATTTGCCTGGGGATACCTTGTTTTCACAGGAAACGTAAGCAGCATCTGGCCACTCTTCGGAATTAGTAATCAGTTGCTCGCCGCATGTGGATTGATTGTCTGTACAACCATGCTCATTAGATTAAACCGTGGAAAGTATGCGCTCTGCTCGGCAATTCCGGGAGTTTTTATGGCGATTATTACCTTTTGGGCAGGATATATTCAGGTGATGGATATTTACATTCCCAAACAACAATATTTACTGGCAACTTTAGCGGTCGTGGCGATGGTGTTGATGCTTGTGGTTTTTGTCGGGGCATTCAGAAAATGGTACCAGCTTCTGCAAGTGAAGACTTCACATACCGATTTCTACGGTGAAACCGTAAAGGAGTTAGTCGAAAGATAATTTTTCAATGAAGATAAAAATAAAGAGATGCAATTAATTTTGCGTCTCTTTATTTTTTGACCCTTTTATAAATTTGCGTGCAGCCTTCGTCACAGCCAAAACTTCCGTTCCTGTCCACAGGATCCAAATACAACTTTTTGCCTTTAAAGTAATAAGAGAAATATAAACTGTCTGATGTCTTAGAATTGATCATAACAATGAAGCCCTTTTTATTTATAAAATATTGGTCTCCACTATGAACCTTACTTGTTTCTGTAAAATGCCCATCTTCGCTAAAGTTCATTATGTAACCAGATTCAGATTTTTTGCTAAAAAATTCTGCTCCCGTTCCATATTTCGAGCCTTCTGATTCCCAAGAGCCTACAATCGTTTTCTCTTCAGGATCTTGGCAAGATAATAATATAAACATTACGCCGACAATTAGAATTCTCATCGCTGTACATTTTTAAGTTTTTCAATCCTTTTAATTTCATTTAAAAGCAAAGGAAAAGCCGGAAGAGCCATTCCGCCGTGATCGAAACCATCAAGTTCGTATAAAACTGTTCCTTTATGACCTTTCAGTTTCATCATTCGCCACATATAAGCGTTTTCTTCGTATCTTCCTAATAGTTCTTTTTCTCTGTCACCTGTAATTAAAAGCAAAGGCGGCGCATCTGCACGGATAAAATGCAAAGGTGCCATTTCATCGATTCTTGCATCCAGCTCATCCATTCCTTTTTCTTTTCTGGTGGTAAAGTGGGAAATCATTTGTCCGCTGAACGGGATGATTCCGGCTAATCTATTAGCATCGATTTTATATTTATTTAAATAAGATTTATCTAAACCGACCATCGATGCAAGATAACCACCCGCCGAATGTCCGGTGATAAAAATAAGATCTTCACTTCCGCCATATTGTTTGATATTTTTAAAAACCCAGGCCGTTGCCGCCGCTGCATCTTCTATATATTTTGGAGCTTTTACTTTAGGTGAAAGCCTGTAATTGACAGCAATAACGGCAACACCCTTATTTTTAAGTTCTTCAGGAATATGTTTTTCTCCACCGGTAATTCCGCCACCATGAAACCAAATAATCGTTGAGAAATTTTTTACATTTTTCGGAACGTAAACGTCTAAGACGCATCTTTCATTGATGTAAGCGTCAGATATATTAGTTCTTTCATCATAATAATGAACATTCTGGATGGCTTGATATTCCTGAGAAAATAAGGAAATCGAAATAATCGTTATGAATAAAAATATGAGAAGCTTTTTCATTGTAATCTTTTTGGAATTTAAAGATATGAATTTATAAAAAAACAGACCTTCTGAGAAAGTCTGTTTGGTATTTATGATGGAATTTATAAACTTAAATCTTTGTCAGCTTAGCATATTTCAAGATCAAATTTTTCTCGCCTTCGTGTAAGAAAACCACTTTTGCTTTGATATTCTGCGGATCGGTCCCATCTAAAAATTTCACTTCCCCAATTCCGAAACGGTCGTGTCTCACTTTATCACCCACTTCAATATCCTGCGAAGAAGCTCCGCTTGGATTGATAATTTTTGCCGTAGCAACAGGCTTTAATTTTCTTGGTTCAGCAATAGGTTTATCATTTTCAGTCTTAGAGATGGTCTTCTTTTCAACTTTTTTAAAGCTTCTCATTTCTGAAGGATGCTCATCAAAAATATTAGACGTTATTCCTGCATTGTTAATAAATCTCTTTTCGATCGCCGGATTTAAAAATTCAATATATTCTTCATCAACCTCACTCAAAAACCTTGAAGGTTCGGCATCGGTAATTTTTCCCCATTGAAAACGCGAAACTGCATAAGAGAAAAATGCCTGTTTTTCGGCTCTTGTCAGGGCAACATAAAATAAACGCCTTTCTTCTTCCAAATCTTCTCTGGTTGCCGAACTCATGAAACTCGGGAAGAGATTTTCTTCTAAACCCACCAAATGAACGACTGGAAATTCAAGCCCTTTTGAAAGGTGAATAGTCATCAGAGAAACCATATCTTCATTGTCATCTTTTCTTTGGGTATCCGCAGAAAGCGCAATGTTTTCAAGGAAATTTGGTAAACTTGGATCACCATCCTCGATCTGCATCTGTTCTTCGATGAAACCCTGCATCGAGTTCATCAGTTCCTGCACGTTTTCTACACGGGAAATCCCTTCCGGAGTCTGATCATCCTTTAAAAATTTAATCAAACCGCTTCGCTTCGCTACTTCCATTGCAACACTATATGCAGTTTCTGTTTTAAGCAAAACCTGAAAAGCTTTGATCATCGACCAGAAATCGCTCAGCTTAGTTAAAACTCCATTGTTAAACTTCAGTTGCGGTGCATACATTCCTAAATTATCTAAAACTTTTGACACCGGAATATTTTGCGAATCGGCAAAAACAATTAATTTATTCTGAGTGGTTTCACCAATTCCTCTTGTCGGGTAATTGATGATTCTCATTAACGCTTCAGAGTCATTTTCGTTTACCAACAGACGAAGATAACCGATCAGATCTTTCACCTCTTTCCTCTGGTAGAAAGATAAGCCGCCATATACTTTATACGGAATATTTTTTCTTCTTAAAGAGTCTTCAAAAGCTCGCGTCTGAGAGTTGGTACGGTATAAAATCGCAAAATCACTGAACTTCTTCTGCTCTCTGTTGCTCAGTTCCCAAATATTTCCTGCCACGAAATTGGCTTCATCAGCATCAGAAAGCGAACGGTAAACCTTGATCTTTTCGCCTATTTCATTTTCACTGAAAACGTTTTTCTTAAACTGTTGTAAGTTTTTGGCAATCACCACATTCGCAGCGTTCACGATATTTTGTGTCGAACGGTAATTCTGTTCCAAAGAAACCGTCACTGCGTCAGGATAATCTTTTTTGAAATTTAAAATATTATAAATATTAGCACCACGGAAAGAGTAAATTGACTGTGCATCATCTCCTACCACACAAATATTTTCAAATTTTGAGGCTAAAGCTTTCACTATCAAATACTGCGAGTGATTCGTATCCTGGTACTCATCCACCAGAATATATCTGAATCTGTCCTGATACTTTGCCAAAACTTCCGGAAATCTTGTTAACAATTCGTTGGTCTTCAACAACAAATCATCGAAATCCATCGAGCCGTTTTTATAACAGGCTTCTACATATTTTTCATAAATCTTTCCGATGAATTTCATGTTGGCTTTTTCATCAGCTTCCATCAATTCTGGATTATTGTAATATGCTTTTACGGTGATCAGGTTATTTTTGTAATTGGAAATTCTTGCCTGAACTTTTTTAGGTTTATATAAATCGGCATCGATATTCATGTCTTTCAACACTTTTCTGATGACATTTAAAGCATCCTGCTGATCGTAAATTGTGAAATTTGACGGGTAACCCAAATAATGTGCTTCACTTCTAAGAATTCTTGCAAAAACCGAGTGAAAAGTTCCCATCCAAAGACTTCTTGCATTGCTTTGTCCCACCACTTTGGCGATACGTTCTTTCATTTCCTTTGCCGCTTTATTGGTAAAGGTCAACGCCAGAATATTAAACGGATCAACACCATTGGTAATCAAATGAGCGATACGCATTGTAAGTACACGTGTTTTTCCGGAACCGGCTCCTGCAAGCACCATCAAAGGTCCTTGTAAAGTGGTAACGGCTTCATATTGTGATTCATTGAGTCCTTTCAGATAATCCATACAGCAAAAAAATTTGGGAACACAAAATTAGTGTATTATAAGGAGAATTCAAATTATGAATTTAAATGTTCAGATTTAGAATTTGAGAACAATTTCTTTAAAAATCTAAACAAAAAAATCAGCAAAAATTAAATTGCTGATTCGTTATATATTTTAAAACTTACTCTTCTATTTAGCATAGGTCTTTAGTCTGTCAACCATATCCCCTAAATCAAAAGGCTTTGCAATAAACGCATCTGCTCCTGCATCCAATGCTGATTGTTCTAAACCACGGCTCGCTGACATAATCAAAACAGGAATATCTCTTAAGTTTTCATCTGCTTTAATTTCTTTACAGATATCTCTTCCGTCTTCTCCGGAAAGCCACATATCCATTAAAATTACGTTGGGTTTAGAATCGGCATTTAATGTCTTCAGCATATCTGAGCCTTTATAAAATTTTTCAATCTCAAATCCTTCAAAATCAAGCATCATCTCTATAGAATCTACAATTGCAGGACTGTCATCTACCACTAAAACTTTTGTCGCGTTAGGCATTTTGTTGTACGTTTTTACTTTTGGGGATTTCGAAGCAAAAATCAGACCCTTTTTCTTCAGTTGACGATACATAAATGCGTCCACCAGACCGTTTGATAATTTCAGATGAAATGTACAGCCCGAGCCCTAGTCCCGGAAAAGTATGTTCTTTTGAGCCACTCACTCTGTAATACTGTTCAAAGATCTTTGTCTGTTTATCACTAGGAATTCCTATGCCGAAATCTTTCACACTGAAAATAACTTTATTATCTATTAATTGTGTAGATACAAAAACCTCATCTGCATCGGGAGAATATTTTATGGCATTGCTGATCAGATTACTCATTACCTGAGAAATACGATGACGGTCTGCAAAAACTTTTCCTATATAAGATGGATGAAGAATAATTTTATGCCTTGAAGTCATCTGCTGCTCAACAACAATTTCTTCAGTAAGCAAATCAAAATCAAATTCAGACTCATTAAGCTGTATTTTGCCGTTTTGTATTTTGGTAACGTCGAGCAAATCGCTGATTAAAACCGTCAGCAAATCTATTTGACCATCCATTTTTCTGGCCACTTCAGCATTTGTCAGATCATCCTTTTTTACCAGATTTTTCTCGATAAACTGGGTGTAAATCTTTAAACTCGTCAAAGGAGTTTTCAGCTCGTGGCTGGCAATTCCTAGGAAATTATCTTTTTGGGTCTGCAGTTGTTTAAAATCATCGATATCGGTAAATGTTCCGATCCATTGTTTGATATCACCATTTTCATCAAAAGCCGGAGCAGCTCTTCCTAAAAACCATCGGTAAACTTCAGGATTTGCAGGATCAAAGAACTGATATTCCATTTCAAAAGATTTACCTGTTTTTAAACTTTCTTCCCAGGCAACCTCAACCTTTTCAAAAACTCCGGGTTTCATTACTCTTTTCACACCTTCTGCCGGATCTTCATTTTTATCAAAACCGGTATATCGGTACCAGTTATCGTTCATATAAGTGATTTGTCCTTCTTTATTACTCGTCCAGACAAACTGAGGCATCGAATCTGCCAGGTCTTTGAATCTCTGTTCTCTTTTTAGAATTTCTTCACGGGCAATAACCAAATCTGTAACATCAACCGCCATATTGTGAATCGCATACACTTCACCATTGGCATTTTTCAAAGGTTTGTAGGAAAAATTAAAATAGTAGCTCTGGAGTTTTCCATCGACCACCAAATCTACGCGATCTTCAGTCGCTGTATAAGTTTCACCGGTTTTAAAAATATTTTTGAGGATACCAATAAAAGGCTGGCCTTCGAGTTCCGGCAAAGCGTCTTCCAACTTGAGTCCAATAACAGAAGCGTCTTTTCCCCATGTTTTCAGCATTAAATCGTTTGCTAATTCCACATACAATTCGTCGGTGCGATAAATGGCTATGGAATAGTCTGAGTTCTTAATTAAATCTTCAAATCTGTACTCACTTTCCTTTAATTTTTTTTCTGAAATTACCTGATCGGTCACTTCTGTTGCTACAACACTTACTCCAATTATTTTCTTTTCATCATTATAGACAGGGGAATAGATAAAATTGAAAAAACATTCTTCTAAAACTCCTGATTTTTCTAAAAAGACAGGAAGTCTGTCGCCTTTGAAGATTTCACCTCCTTTGTAAACATTATCAAAAATTTCTACAAAGCCCTGAGATTTCACTTCGGGCAAAGCTTCGAATAAGGGCATTCCAATAACTGATGAATCTCGTCCCCACAATTCTAAAATCTGCGGATTGGCATTTTGTATAATTAAATCATCACCAATCAATAAGCACATCGCAACCGGAGCCTGGCTAAAGAGTGTGATCAATGATTCCGGCGAGACATTTTGTTCTAGAAAACTTTTCATTGCAGGAGAGCTTTTACAGGATTCAATTTTAATTTTTAATCGCTGAAAACTATATGATTTCAGTCAAACTTATATTATAACTTTAAAACTACAAAATTTTCTTAAAAATTTGTAACAATTCATGTATTTTTGGCACTCATTGACAAAACAATTTCTATTTATGAAAAAACGACTTCTTAGTGTTGCAGCAGCTGCTTTTTTTGGAGTAATGCTGAATGCACAACAAATCAAATTTGAAGAGTATGATTTACCAAACGGTATGCACGTAATTCTTCACCAAGATAATTCTGCTCCTGTTGTTACCACAGCCGTAATGTACCATGTCGGTGCAAAAGATGAAGTTAAAGGAAGAACGGGTTTTGCTCACTTTTTTGAGCACCTTTTATTTGAAGGAACTCCAAATATCAAAAGAGGAGAATGGTTTAAAATCGTATCTTCAAACGGAGGGCAAAACAATGCCAACACAAGCATGGACAGAACGTATTACTACGAAACTTTCCCTTCAAACAATGAACAATTGGGTCTTTGGATGGAAGCTGAGAGATTGCGTCATGCAGAAATCAATCAAATTGGTGTAGACACTCAGAGAGAGGTTGTAAAAGAAGAGAAAAGATTAAGAATGGATAATTCTCCTTATGGAAATCTTTTCAACACTATCCAGCAGAATCTTTTTACCAATCACCCGTACCACGGTTCCGTAATTGGTTCTATTGAAGATTTAAACGGTGCAAAACTAGACGAGTTCAAGGCTTTTTATAAAAAATATTATGTACCAAACAACGCTACTTTGGTCGTTGCAGGAGACATCAAACCTGAGCAGACTAAAAAATGGATTCTAGAATATTACGGAAGTATACCTAAAGGAGCTGTAACTCCTAAAAACTTCCCTAAAGATGAGCCGATCACAAAGGAAAAAGAAGTTACTGCAACTGATGCAAACATCCAGCTTCCTGCATATATTTTTGCTTACAGAACGCCAAGCAACAAAGAAAGAGATGCTTATGTCTTAGATATGCTTTCTTCTTATTTAAGTAACGGTAAATCTTCAGTTTTATACAAAAAATTGGTAGATCAGGATAAAAAAGCACTTCAGGTAGCGGCTTTTAATCAAGGTATGGAAGACTACAGCGTTTTTGCATTCTTTGCAATTCCGATGGGAGCTACTACGAAGCAGGTTTTACAGAATGACATCGATGCTGAAATTAAAAAAGTACAGACTACTTTGATTTCTGACGAAGATTATCAAAAACTTCAAAACCAATATGAGAACCAGTTTGTGAATACGAATTCCAGTATTCAGGGGATTGCTTCTTCATTGGCTACAAGTCACGTTTTGATGGGAGATACGAATTTAATCAACAAAGAAATAGATATCTACAAATCTATTACGAAGCAAGATTTGCAAAATGCTGCTAAAAAGTATCTTAATTCTAACCAAAGAGTAATTATCAATTACGTACCTGAAAAAAAATAATCTCTTTTAGACCTTACGTTTTAAAAGAATGATTACAATTAAATTTTTACAAATGAAAAAGCAATTAACCTATATAGCAGTAGCATTTTTATTCACTGGAATGCTTTCTGCACAAAAAATTGATCTTAATGCAATGCCAAAACCAGGACCTACTCCTGCAATCAACATTGCGCAACCAAAAACTTTCCAATTAAAGAACGGTTTAACAGTAATGGTCGTTGAAAACAACAAGCTACCAAGAGTAAACATGAGCCTTTCTATGGACAGACAACCTTACTATGAAGGAAATATCGCAGGGGTAAGCGAAATCATGGCTAGCCAGCTTGATAACGGGACTACAACATTGAGCAAAGACGAATTCAACAAAAAGATTGATTATCTGGGAGCAAGCTTAAACTTCTCTTCTGCCGGAGCTTCTGCCAATTCTCTTTCAAAATATTTCCCGCAGGTATTGACTTTGATGTCTGATGCCATCATCAATCCTAAATTCTCTGCAGACGAAATTGAAACTGCTAAACAAAGAACCATCGAAGGATTAAAATCTGAAGAGAAAAACGCTTCTTCTATTGCTTCAAGAGTTTCTAACGCATTAGCTTACGGAAAAAACACATCCAGAGGTGAATTTGAAACTGAAGAATCTATCAAGAAAATTACCTTGGCAGACGTACAAAACGTTTACAAAAAATATTACGCTCCGGATAATGCTTATTTGGTAATCGTTGGTGATGTAAAATTAGATCAGATCAAGCCGTTAGTTGAAAAAGCATTCAACAACTGGAAAAAAGCGGATACTAAATTCGCAGCTCTTGAACCAGCTACGAATGTTGCTAAAACTGAAATCAACATCGTAGACGTACCTTCTGCTGTACAGTCTGTAGTTTCTGTAGGAAACCTTACTTCACTAAAGATGAGCGATCCTAATTACTTTCCTGCAACAATCGCCAACTATATTCTTGGTGGTGGTGGTGAAGCCAGACTTTTCATGAATCTTCGTGAGAAAAACGGTTTTACGTACGGTGCTTACTCAAGCATGACGGCAAGCAAATATTCTCCAGAGTTTTCAGCTGAAGCTAGCGTAAGAAATGAAGTTACCGATAAGGCTGTAAAAGAATTCATGAATGAATTAAACGCAATCTCTACAGTAAAACCTGAAGAATTGGCCAATGCTAAAGCTAAATTGAAAGGAAGTTTCATCATGGCTCTTGAGCAACCTGCAACCATTGCAAGATTTGCTGTAAACCAAAAGGTAAACAATCTTCCTGCAGATTTCTATACAAATTATCTAAAGTCTATCGATAAAGTAACAACTGCTGATGTTTCAAATGCTGTAAAAGCGAATGTATTGCCAAACCAAAGCAGAATTTTCATCGCCGGTAAAGCTTCTGACATTTCTGAAGGATTGGAAAAATTAGGATATCCTGTAAAATATTTTGATGCCAACGCAAACCCGGTTGCAAAACCAGTTGCTCAAAAAGTTGATGCCAACGTAACAGTAGCTTCTGTTGTAGATAAATATATTACTGCTATCGGTGGAAAAGCAAATCTTGCTAAAATTTCTTCGTACACAATGACGGCTTCAATGTCTATGCAGGGTCAGACTATTGATTTTAAAACTGTAAAAGCTCAAGGCGGAAAAGAACTTACGGTAGTTTCTATGGGAGCGATGACGCTACAGAAGCAAGTTTTTGACGGTAAAACAGGATTCTCTGAGCAGCAAGGGCAAAAAGTTGCCATGACTAAAGAAGAAATCGCTGATAACCTGAAGAACACTGAACTTTTCGAAGAATTAGGTTTTGCTAAATCTGCAGATTACAAATTGGCAGGAATCGAAAAAATAGGTGGTGAGGATTCTTACGCAATCAAAACTGCTGACAAAGCTTACTATTACAGTGTAAAAACAGGTCTTAAAACCGGAGAAACTGAAACTGTAAAAGCTCAGGGACAAGAAATGACTGTTCCTACAGTTTATTCGAATTATAAAGATGTTTCTGGTGTGAAAATGCCATATACAATCACTGTAAATCAGATGGGTATGGACATGACCATGAATGTAAAATCTTACGAAGTAAATCAGGCTAAAGACACTGATTTCAAATAAGATTCAAAATATCATTAGAAAAGCGGTGACTATTGTTGCCGCTTTTTGTTTTTAGTGAAATCTTTATTTTGCGGTTCTGTAAAAAAACATTAAATTTGCCCATTCAAAAAGATATTAGAATTAATGGATACTATATTTACACTATTGATGGTTCTTATTATGATTGCCAGCATTTTATTGGTAATCGTTGTTATGGCTCAAAACCCTAAAGGTGGCGGTCTTTCAAGTACATTCGGAGGTGCATCTTCTGCACAGTTCGGAGTACAGAGAACCAACGACTTTATGGAGAAATCTACCTGGACTTTAGGAGCGGTAATCATCGTTCTTATTTTAATCAGCGTTGTTGTTACAGGGAAACCCAAACAAGCAGCACCGGTAATCCCAGCAGCTCCTACTAAAACTGAAGTACCGGCTAATCAAACAGCTCCTGCTTCTAAAACTACAGCTCCGGTAAGCACTCCGGCAACTAAATAAGAACTATTTTATTTAAGATAAAAACAAAAGCAACTCGATTTGAGTTGCTTTTTTATTTGAGTTTAATGAGCTCTATTTTATGTCTTAATTTTAGGCCTGCTTTTAGAAATGAATATTGCATAGGTTTAGATTCCCGGTAATATTTATCAATAAAAATATGCATCGCTCCGTAAAATCTATCGAGATAGAGCTCATCTTTAATCGTGCTTTCACCTTTGTGATGAAGGACGGAAACTTTTCCGTAGTAGTAGTTTTTAAAACCGTTTCTCAATAAAGTGTAGCACAAATCGATGTCTTCGCCATACATAAAATATTTTTCGTCGAGCCCCCCTACTCTTTCGTAAATTTCTTTTTTAACCAAAAAAAATGCTCCGGTAATCACTTCTACTTCAGCAATCTCAAATTCTCCGATATCATTTCGGTAATAGGATTTTGAATTTTTCTTTTTAAAGCTGGTAAACAGTTTTTCAAAAGAATTGAACATATCAGGAACCGAGCGTTTGCTTTCCGGAAGAAAATTCCCGTTGGCATCGTGCATTCTTACTCCTAAACATCCGAAATCAATTTTAGAATCAGCAAAATTTAAAATTTCATTTAAGTAAAAACCTTCCAATTCGGTATCCGGATTTAAAATCAAAAGGTATTCTCCTTCTGCCGTTTTGATTGCTTTATTATTCGCAACAGCAAAACCTTCATTCTTTTCTGAAGGAATAAATTTCACCTTAGGAAATTCAGGAATAAGGTCGCCCCAAGAACTATCGGTAGATTTATTATCAATCACAATAACTTCGTAGTCGACATCTTCAGCATATTTTTCAATGGAAAGAAGACAGTTTCTCAACAGTTGAGTCACATTATAATTAACGATAACGATTGAAAGTTTTTTCGTCATTTTAATCCTTTTCGTTATATGGAAGCCGATTGATGATTGATCTTCCCAAAGAAATTTCATCCGCATATTCCAATTCATCTCCTACAGAAATTCCTCTCGCAATACTTGAAAACTCAATGCCTGAGTTTTTGAATTTTTTATAAATATAATAAGCGGTCGTATCGCCTTCCATTGTAGCACTCAAAGCAAAAATAAATTCTTTTGCCTGACCTTGCTGCAATTTCTTTTCAATACTCGGAATATTCAGCTGATGAGGTCCTACGCCTTCCATCGGAGAGATTTTCCCCCCAAGAATCAGGTATTTCCCTCTGTATTTTCCGGTATTTTCAATAGCTATAACATCACGCACATCTTCTACAATACAAATCAGTTCGTCACTGCGTTTTTCGTTGCTGCAGATTTCGCAAATATCAAAATCTGAAAAGTTGTGACATTCTTTGCAGTACTTAATTTCATTCACCAAATTGATGATTGAAGTTCCTAAGCTTGTCGCTCTGGAATTAGGCTGTTTAAGTAAATGAAGTGCAAGACGCAATGCGGTTTTCTTCCCAATTCCCGGAAGTCCGGAAATTTCCTCAACCGCTTTTGCCAATACTTTACTTGGATAATCCATAAGACAAAAATAAGAATTATAGTTGTAAAATTTGAATAGTAAACAGTCAAATACTATGATAATTTCATGAATTAAAATTGAGTTTTTTCCCAGACAGAATGATCAACTAATCATTTAAAAATCTGAAAAAACCATTATCTTTGGTCATCAAAAATATTAAACAGAAAAAATAAACTAAATGGTACTTAACAACCTCAATTATCCGCTGGATTTTAAATTTAAAATCACCACTCTTGCCAGCGATTTCAACATTACAGATAAAAACGGCAGTTCCGTTGCTTATGTTCGTCAAAAAATGTTTAAACTGAAAGAAGACGTTATCGTTTTCAATGACGAGAGCAAGACCAAAGAGCTTTTCAGAATTCAGGCGAATCAGTGGATTGATTTTAATGCATCTTATTCGATCAAAGATACCATTGGTAAAAATTTCGGAAGGTTAGCCAGAAAAGGAATGCGTTCTATCTGGAAGTCTTCGTACGAAGTTTTAGACGAAGCAGATCAGCAAAAATTCACCATTACAGAAGACAACGCTTGGGTCAAATTTTTTGACGGAATGGTTGGCGAAATTCCTATTATCGGAATGTTTACCGGATATTTTCTAAATCCATCTTACACGGTAAAAGGTATGGATGGTAAAGGATATTTTAAGCTAAAAAAAATGCCGTCGATGTTCGGAAGAAGATTTCAATTGGATAGAATGGTTGATATTGATGACGAAGACGAAAGTTTGGTAGTTTTATCTTTATTGATGATGGTTCTCTTGGAAAGAGCAAGAGGGTAATATTACTTTTTGACAACTGGCTTACATTTTGAAGTCATGATTGTTCGAAAATATAATAATTTATAGCACGTAAAACTCTTAACAGATGAAATACCTAATCATTTTCTTTTCAGCATTTTTATTAGTTGCCTGTAAAAAGGAAAAAGAAACCGTTTCAAATTCAAAACCTACAGATTCTGTAAACATTGTTCACGACTCTGCGAAAACAGATGCTAAACCTGCCAATATTTTGGTTGGCGTATTCCCTTTTCCTAAGGAAATCAAAGAATGCTCTTGCTATTTTGCTAGAAACAAAGCAGACTTTGAAAACGAAAAGTACATTTATGCGGACGATGCGGGGAAAACCGCTTATATGAAACTCGACGGAAAAAGAATCGCCATGAACCTGATTTCCTCGAGCGATATGGAAGTGGATGAAGAACTGACCAAAGAAATTGAGAATGAAAACTATAAAATCTCTGTAAAAGGTAAAAAGATCAAACATGAAGAGGTTTTACTGTTTGAAGGTACTTTAACGATTGAAAAACCAGACGGAAGCATCACAACAATGCCAATCTATGGTGAATGCGGATGCTAAGCAATAAGCAATAAGCAATAAGCAATAAGCAATAAGCAATAAGCAATAAGCAATAAGCAATAAGCAAAAATACTGCTCCTGATTTCGGGGGCTTTTTTTATTTGTTATTTTTTTTATTTGTTATATGCAATCGCCGAGTTTTAGTTGGTATTTACGCTTCTAAATCATAGCGATTTCGTAATTTTGATCAAAATAAATTTTATGGAACTATCAAACATAGAACCGCAGATTATCTGGAAGAATTTTTCCAAATTGAATGCTGTTCCGAGACCGTCAAAAAAAGAAGAAAAAGTAATTGCTTTCATCAAAGAATTTGGTGAAAATTTAGGATTGGAAACCACGGTCGATGAAGTAGGAAATGTCATCATTAAAAAACCTGCTACTCAGGGAATGGAAAATCGTAAATCTATCGTGATGCAGTCGCATTTGGATATGGTTTGCCAGAAGAATAACGATGTGAATTTCGATTTTGAAACGCAGGGAATCCAAATGGAAGTCGACGGCGACTGGGTAAAAGCAAAAGGAACGACTTTGGGTGCAGACAACGGTTTGGGTGTTGCAACGATCATGTCTATTCTTGAAAGTTCAGATATTCCGCATCCTGATTTAGAAGCACTTTTTACCATTGATGAAGAAACTGGAATGACAGGAGCTTTAGGCTTAAAACCAGGACAATTGACCGGACAAATCCTTTTAAATTTAGACACAGAAGAAGATGACGAAATTGATATCGGATGTGCAGGTGGAATTGATGTTACAGTAAGCCAAAGCTATTCTACAGAAGCTTCTAACGGACAAATTGTAAGAATCGAAGTGAAAGGTTTGCAAGGCGGGCACTCAGGAATGGATATTCATAAAGGTTTCGGAAATGCCAATATTATTTTAGGCAGAATTCTTTACAAAGCTTTGGAAAATCAAAACGTTCAGTTGATTTCTATCGACGGCGGAAGTTTGAGAAATGCCATTCCGAGAGAAGCTGTAGCTTTAATTTCTGTAAGAAATTCAGGAGAATTTATTGAGAACGTAACCAACGGAATTAAAAAAGAAATTTTAGAAGAATTTGCTTCGATTGAAGCGGGACTTCAAATCAATATTGAAAACTCTACAAGTTCTGACAAAGCACTTTCTCAGGAAGATTCAAAGAAAATTATTTTGGTTCTAAAATCTCTTCATAACGGCGTTTACAGAATGAGCCCTGATGTGCAGGATTTGGTAGAATCATCAAACAACGTAGCAAGAGTCGAATTGAAGGAAGGTGGCCTGAAAATTTTAAACCTTTCAAGATCATCCGTTGATTCATCTAAAGATTCTGTTGCTGAACAATTGAAATCAGTATCAGAATTGGCAGGAATGAACGTAGAATTCAGCGGATCTTATCCAGGCTGGAAACCAAAACCTGGTTCTGAAATCGTTCAGATGATGGAAAAAATCTACACCGAAAAATTTGCAGAAAAACCACACGTTGTCGCTTGTCACGCAGGTTTAGAATGCGGGATCATCGGAGCGAATTACCCTGAAATGGAAATGGTAAGCTACGGGCCAACCATCAGAGGAGCGCACTCACCGGATGAAAAAGCCAATATTTCTTCAACACAGAAATTCTGGAGCTTTACAAAAGACATTTTAGCAAATATTCCTTTGAAATAAGAAGATAAATTATCAAATTGAAATATCCAAAGTCTTTTGATTTTGGATATTTTTTATTTAAACCATTAAGGCTATTTAAGAAGTTAAGAAATATTAAGTTTGCTTTAGATTGGAAAAATTAAAGATCAAATGATTATTCTTAAATTTAAATCTTTTAAAAATTTATAGTAAAAAGAAACTATGAAAAGCATCACCGTATTCTGCGGATCGAGTTTCGGTTCGGATAAAAAATATAAGGAGCAGGCAGTTTTGCTCGGACAAACATTTGCAAAACAAAATATTCAATTGATCTATGGCGGTGCCAATGTCGGATTGATGGGAGCCGTCGCTGATGGAGTTTTAAATGAAGGCGGAAAAGCCATTGGAGTTCTTCCGCATTTTTTACAGTCAAAAGAAATTGCACATACCCATCTTACCGAATTGATTTTGGTAGAATCTATGCACGAAAGAAAAACCAAAATGAATGATCTCTGCGATGGCGTCATCGTACTTCCCGGCGGTTACGGAACTTTGGAAGAGTTTTTTGAAATGATCACCTGGGCACAGCTCGGACTTCACAAAAAACCTATCGCCGTTTTGAATATCGATGGATTTTATGATGATTTAATTAAATTGGTTCAGACAATGGTTGACAAAGGATTTTTAAAACAGATCAATCAGGAAATGCTTTTGATAAGTGATGATATTGATGAACTTTTAGAAAAAATGAGGAATTATCAGGCTCCTACTGTTGGGAAGTGGATTTCTAAGGAGGAGGTTTAATTAATTTAAAAGAAATAAATTTACAAATAGGTAAACTTAAAAATATTTATAATACAATAAACATATGGAAATAACTGATAAAGAGATAGAGAATCTTCGAATAGAACTTGAAGAACAGCAACGGATAAATATTGAACTATCACAAAAAGAAAATGAATACAGAATAAGAACTAGAAAAAATGATTTAGACCTAACAATCATATGGCAAGATAATATAAGCGAGGTTGATAAAGAGTTTTTGAAAAGTAAAATTAATATTCCAGGATTAGATAATTTTGAAGAAAACTTCACTGTGGTCAATCTAAATTTAAGCAATATTCTAAATTATCATTGTGAGTCAGTAGAGTCAGCAAATTCTATTTTTCCTATAACACAATTGTGGGATACTTGTAGAAATGACAGGCTAATCACAAAGCTTATTTTACATATTGAGGAAGGGAAGACAGTATGCCCACCAGTAATTGATTTTACTTTTGTTGAATTAACGAAAACAGAAGTTTTTGTAATATATGATGGTAATCATAGAATTGGTCTTAGTAGATTTTTAGGTTTAGAATCAATTCCTTTTATCATAAGAAAAAATAATTTAGATAGAATTCAATCAATTTAATAGTTGATTCTTAAATAACAAAATCTCTTGGAAATTTCCAAGCTATTTTGTTATTATTAACTCAAATTAAAATTTTCTAAGGATAAGGAGCTATCTGCACTTCAAGACCTTCCATTTCCATCGCCATATGCAGCTGGCAACCCAATCTGCTGTTTGGCTCTACGTGGAATGCTTCACCCAGCATCGCATCTTCTTCATCGTCCATCGGCTCAAGCCCCGGATCTTTGATCACATATACCTGGCATGAGGCACACATTGCCATTCCGCCGCAAACTCCAATGGTTCCTTCCTCTGCCAATTCATAAGAACGGATGATTTCCATTAAATTCATAGACATATCCGTTGGCGCGATGACATCATGAGTAACTCCTTCTCTATCGGTGATTTTAATATTTATATCGCTCATATTGTTTGATGATTGATCGCTGATAATTGATGATTGATGGAAATTTTCTAAAAACCAACAACTAACAACTGTATTAATCTATTTTCTTTACAACTGCTTTTTCAGCTTCTTTACGGCTACCGTCGAAACCGTCTACTCCACTTACCGTTGTATATTTCAGGACGAATTTTTTACCCGGATTCAATCTGTTATAAACACTCTGACACATCAAAGTCGCCTCGTGGAAACCACAAAGAATCAACTTTAATTTCCCGGGATAAGTATTGATATCACCGATCGCATAGATTCCTTCGATATTGGTTTGATAATCTAATGCATTATTGACTACGATGGCATTTTTCTCGATATTTAATCCCCACTGAGCAATTTCTCCCAGCTTTGGAGTTAAACCGAATAATGGAATGAAATAATCCGTTTCAATATCTACTGGCTCCTCGCCGTCTCTTACCACTGTAATTGCTTCTACTTTTCCATCACCTTTAATGGCAGTAACTTCAGCTGGAGTAATTAATTTAATTTTACCCTGATTCTTTAAATCCTGAACTTTTTCTACAGAATCCAAAGCTCCACGGAATTCATTTCTTCTGTGAATCAGTGTCACTTCACTTGCCACATTTGATAAGAAAACGCTCCAATCTAAGGCAGAATCTCCTCCACCGGCAATCACCACTTTCTTATTTCTGAAATGTTCAGGTTCTTTTACGAAATATTCCAGACCTTTTTCTTCATAATCAGCCACATTATCCATAGTTGGTTTTCTTGGCTCAAAAGTACCTAGACCTCCGGCAATCGCAATTGCTTTACATCTGTGAATAGTTCCTTTGTTAGTAACAACTTCAAACCATTCTTCATCTACTTTGGTGTAAGAGATTGCTGTTTCTCCCAAAGTAAATCCCGGTTGAAACTGTTTGATCTGCTCCATTAAATTATCTACCAACTCACCTGCATTTACAGACGGATAACCAGGAATATCAAAAATCGGTTTCTTAGGATACAACTCTGCCAATTGGCCTCCCGGCTGAGGAAGTGCATCGATGATGTGGCATTTCATTTTAAGCAAACCTGCTTCAAATACAGCAAAAAGTCCGGTTGGTCCCGCCCCGATAATTAATATATCTGTAGTAATCATAATATGATGATAATTTAATTGTATGTAACTGCAAATTTACTAATTTTAATGCGAAGCATATTTAATCGAACTTAAATAAAAAACTGAGATTTATCAAATCTCGTACTTAAGAAAACTGCAATTTATTTGGCAGTGTTTTTGTAAAATTTATAACATGAAGAAATTATTTAATATTATAGCAATATTTGCTTTCTTTTTAAGCTATTCTCAAATCACTAATATTGCGAATGGTGAATCTATCACATTGCGTATTCATTATGGATTTTTAAATGCAGGAACCGCAAATCTATCTGCGCGCACAACTAATTTTCAGGGAGCACAACATCTTTATGTGAGAGGAACAGGACAAACCACAGGTGCTGTAAAAGCTTTCTTTAAAGTAGAAGATGTGTATGAAAGCTATATTAATATGGCAACAGAACTCCCTACTTACTACGTAAGAAATGTAAAAGAAGGAAGCTATTCTCAGCATTTGCAGACTATTTTTAATCATGATAATCAAACGCTGCTCTTAACGGATAAGAAAAATCCAGCTAATGGAGTGAAAACTGTAAAATCGGTAAAAGGCGTACAAGATATGCTTTCATGTTTTTATTTTTTACGAAGTAAAACTCCTGCAGAATTAAAAAAGGGAACAATTATCAATATGAACGTATGGATTGATGACGAGATGTTTCCTTTTCAATTGAAAGTTGTGGGAACAGAAAATTTAAAGACAAAATTCGGAACAATCAATGCCCTAAAAATTATTCCGTCTGTAAAAAGCGGAAGAGTTTTTAAAGAAAAAGAAGGCGTGACGATGTGGGTTTCTAACGATAGCAATCACATTCCTCTACTTCTGAAAGCGGAATTGGCTGTAGGATCATTAAAAGCGAGTATTGATGATTATAAAAATGTAAAATACCCTCTGAAGTTTTCGAAATAATCTGAAATCTTATCAAAAAAGTAAGCCAAAGCAAAAATATCGCTTTGGCTTTTTCCTGTATCGGTAACAAACTTTGCAGTTTGTAATTATACTAAGGATTAATCATTCGTGTTTAGAAACTTTTTCTCAATTTGTGTTTTATTTTTAAGTATCACATACAGAGTCTTTCGGCTCTGCACGTAATACTTCATTGTTCATCATTTGTGTTTACCTGATATAAAAATCATCATTTGTGGCTTTTAAGCCATCATGAATTTGTGTTTCATTTTTTAGTATCTGACGCAGAGCCTTTCGACTCTGCATGGTGATACCTATTCTTCATCATTTGTGTTAAGCTGATATAAAAATCATCATTTGTGCTTTTAAGCCATCATGAATTTGTGTTTCATTTTTTAGTATCTCATACAGAGCCTTTCCGGCTCTGCATTTTGATACTCCTTTTTTTTCATCATTTGTGTTTCAATCTGAAGTTTGAAATCATCATTTGTGTTTTTTGAACCAAACCTCACATTATTTTTCAGATATGATTATATAATCGATTATCTTGATACAAAAATATCAACATATTAAAATATAATTAGCATAAACAGCTTAGATATACATCGATAGACTTGTAGATATTTATCTACAAAAAACAGAATCTGTGATGATTCTGTTGATTATTTATCGTAAAAATGAATAGCAAGTAATGAGCGAGACTTTAAAAAACTGTCAATTATTTTTAATCAATTCAATAAGTTCAACAATATTTTCAATTTCCAGTTTTTCAAATATTCTTTTTTTGATGGTACTGATGGTATTTTGTTTTACATCCAATTTATTAGCAATTTCAAGATTTCCCAAACCTTCAGCGTACAATCCTGCAATCTGCAATTCTCTTTCTGTCAAGCGTGATAATGGGGTTACTCCTTTTGGATTGCGCAAAGAATTCAGCAATAAACTTTGCGTTATCGGAGAAATATATTCCCCATGCTGCAGCATTTTTTTCAACGCATTTTCTATCTCATCTTCTTCACTCATTTTGCTAAGAAACCCATTAGCACCAGCATTAATGTATTTTAATGACTGTGTGTTTTCGTCAATTCCTGTAAAAACCAGGATCTTAATTTCAGGTCTCATCTTTTTGATCTCTGGCAAAATAGTAAGGCTGTTTCCGTCAGGAAAATGAGCATCAATGATGGCGATATCAATTTCATTCATTTTTACAGATTCCAAAGCCTGCTGAAGATTAGATGCCTGAAAAATCTTGCTGCCTGGAAAAACATCTTCTATCACAAACAAAAGCCCCTGCCTGATTAAGCTATGATCGTCTGCAAGCAAAAAAGTGCTTGGCTTTTGATCTGATTGATTCATTGATTCAGTTTTAAATTAATAACAAAAGATACCGTCGTTCCCTCGTTTTGTTCGCTATCTACCGAAATCTTGCCACCGTAGAGTTCTACAATTTCTTTACACAAACTTAATCCTAAACCTGCACCCAAATTTTCAACTTCATTTGATAATACCCCTTGATAATACGGTTCAAATATTTTCTCCAAATCAGATTTTGAAATCCCAGCGCCTGTGTCGTTTATTTTTGTAGTTAAAGTGACAGTATTTTCATCCGTTTTTTCTGCAGAAGTGTCGACTGTAATTTGTCCGTTCTCTGTAAACTTATTGGCATTTCCCAAAATGTTCATGAAAACCTGATTTATTTTGGTATTATCAGAAAAAACGACAATATTCTGATCAATACTTTCGTGAACAATAAACTTGTTGTTCCTGGTTTCTATGTAAGGTTCGATCGAAGTTAAGATGGATGTGATTTCATTTTTAAGATTAAAAACTACTGGAATCAGTTTATTTTCAACGTGTTGATTTTTGGTATACTCCAAAATTTGATTAGCCTGCATCAGTAAAGTATTATTGGTGAAGCTTATTGATTTTAAATATTCTTTAATACTCTCATCAGTCGTTTTTTTATTGATTCTGTTGATGAAAATTCCGATAATTTTCAAAGGCGATCTCAATTCATGGCTCAGCATTCCCAAGATTCTGTTTTTAAAATTCAGGTTTTCATTGATCTGATTATTGGCAGCATTCAGTTTCCTTTCGTATATAAAAGCAATTCTTGTAAAATACATGATTAAAATAGAAACGATGAACATCAGAATCATTAATCCCAACACCAGATATTTTCTGATTTTGTTGCTTTCAGAATTTTGGTCGGCATATTCTTTTTCTAAATCTGCTTTAGAATCTTTTACTGCAAATTCATAAATACTCATCAACTGATTGCTGTAAATCAACAGATTGCTAAATGTCGTATAAAATTTCCCGCTGTTGTCTTTATTTTGATTTACATTAAGCTGTATTTTTTGAATTTCCTTTAAGTAATGATTATTAATAGAATTTACAATACTGTCAACTTCACCTTTAATTGTTGGAATATCAAGCGGCTTACCACTTTTCACGGTAACAACCACACTGTCTTTCCGAACATTTTCTTTTCCGGATATTGCATCACCTAAACGACCAAATAAACCTTTCTTTTTTATCGTATCAGAAAAGGTTTTAGTCTGAACTTCAAACTTGTCAAAATCGTAATTTAAATTATATCTTGTAGTTTTCGGCAGCTCGTCACGTACTCTGAAATTTGATTTGGTAGAAAACTGATACGTGGAATCAACCAATAATTTCAGGTCTTTTGTTTCCCCGCTCTCTTTCTTATGTGAAGCTAAAATCTTTTTAAGCCTCGGATTTTGATATTTAAAATGATTGATACTGTCTAAATTTTTGGTAAGCTTGTTGACAGAGTTGAAGTAAGATTCTAAAAACTGCTTGTCTTCACTCATCACATATTTCTGAAAAAAATCCTGAGCATTATTGAGTTCTTTTCTAGAATCATCAGTCAAATTCTCCAACTGGTGAACCTCACTTATCTGTTTTTCAATAAATTTCAGATTTCTATTATTTACAAACTCGTTATAAAAAAATGCAGCTATGACACACTGTATTAGCAAAATGCAAAAAATAAGAGAATATTGTACAACTTTTCTCAATCTGAAACTCATTGATTTTTTAACCATTTTTGTGTGTAATTATCCTATAAATTTAATAAAAAATCCTGTAAAAACTTAATTTACAGGACTTGAATTTATTTTAAAATATAAATCAATTATAATGATTTAAATTGTTCTAGTGTTCTAATGTCATTTTCGAAGAACATCCTGATGTCGCTCATCTGGTAAAGAAGCATGGTAATTCTTTCAATCCCCATTCCGAAAGCGTAACCTGAATATTTTTCAGAATCGATATTTACGTTTTTCAAAACAGCAGGATCTACCATTCCGCAACCCATAATTTCTAACCAGCCCGTTCCTTTCGTGATTCTGTAATCTGTTTCAGAGTTTAATCCCCAGTACACATCAATCTCTGCACTTGGCTCAGTAAAAGGAAAATACGATGGTCTCATTCTGATTTTTGATTTTCCGAAAAGTTCTGTTGTGAAAAACTGAATCGTTTGTTTTAAATCTGCAAAACTCACTTTCTCATCAATATATAAACCTTCAATCTGATGGAAAATACAGTGCGAACGAGAAGAAACTGCTTCGTTTCTGAATACTCTTCCCGGGGACAAAATTCTGATCGGCGGCTGATTTTCTTCCATATAACGGATCTGAACCGATGAAGTATGCGTTCTCAGTAAAATATCAGGATTCTGCTCGATGAAAAAAGTATCCTGCATATCTCTCGCCGGGTGATATTCCGGTAAGTTTAATGCGGTGAAGTTATGCCAGTCGTCCTCAATTTCAGGCCCGTCTGCTACAGCAAAACCGATCGATTTAAAAATATCGATAATTCTGTTCTTCACAATATTAATCGGATGTCTTGAACCCAGTTCTAAAGGAAAAGCAGGTCTTGTAAGGTCTTCTTTTTCGAGAATTACAGAAGACTCAGAAGATGCTTTAAAATCTTCCAGCTTGGCAGCCACAGCTTGCTTCAAAGAATTGATTTTCTGTCCAAAATCTTTTTTCTGGTCATTCGGAATAGTCTTTAATGATTCATAAAAATCATTTAAAACCCCTTTTTTACCATTATACTTGATTCTGAAGTTCTCAATCTCATCTTTGGATGTTGCGCTGAAGCCGTTTACTTCGATTAGTAATTCTTCTATCTTTTCTGTCATTGTTTTAACCCTTTCAAAAATGTATCTGCAAAAATAAGGTTTTCCAATTAAAAAAGTTTTGAATTTATCATAAAAAAACCTGTCTTTTTACAGAGACAGGCTTAATTGGTTATTTAGCTAAATAATTATTTCTTTTCCAGTGCTTTCACGTTAATCTGAAGGCTCACCTCATCTTTAATAACTCCATTCTCAGCAGGACTTTGAAATTTCACTCCAAATTCTTCTCTCATAATGTCTTTCGGCTCTGTTGCAATATTCACTAAACCTTCGTTTACAGAAACATTCGCTTTAAACTGAACAGGTTTAGAAATACCTTTTATTGTTAAATTACCATCCAGAAGCGTATTGTAATCGCCTTCCGCAGACGGAGTAACTTTTGTAATTTCATAAGAAGATGTTGGGAATTTTTCTGTTTCGAAGAAATCACCGCTCTTCAAATGACCATTCAATTTACCTAATTGCTCTGCATCATCTTTTAAATCAACAGACGTCAGAGAATTCATATCTGCTACGAATTTTCCGCTTTCCAATTTACCGTCTTTTACCGTAACGTCACCACTTTCGAAAGTAATTGTTCCAAAATGACTGGTATTTTCAGATTTAAAAACTTTATAACCTTTCCACTCTATCCTACTGTTTAAGGTATCTAGCACATATTGATTACCTTCTTTTGTTGTCGTAACTTCAGTCCCTTCACTTGTAACCGGTTTTTCCTTCTGACATGAAACAAAAACGGCTGCAGCAAAAATTGCGGGAACTGCCAGGGAGAATAATTTTCTATGCATGATTATAAAATTTAAGTCACTGCAAAATTACTAAAAATATGCCAGTGTTTTCTAAAAACCGTATTTTTGCCTAATGCTATTAGAGATAAACAATTTATATTTTTCGCATACTTCAGAAAAGCCTCTTTTTCAAAACTTTAACCTAAAATTAGGAGAAGGAAAAATAATTGCGTTAGCAGGTGAAAGCGGTTGCGGAAAATCCACTTTATTGAGCCTTATCTACGGGCTTCTCAATTGGGAACAGGGCGAAATTATATTCGAAGGCACAAAACTGATGGGGCCTAAAGGAAATCTCGTTCCTGGAGAAGCTGAAATGAAATTTGTAGCACAGAATTTTGACCTGATGCCTTATGCGACCGTAGCTGATAATGTGGGAAAATTTCTTTCTAATATCAATTTAGCCAAGAAAAAAGAAACCGTAAAAGAACTTTTAGAGGTTGTAGGATTGGTAGATTACGCCAATGTACTCCCGAAAAATCTGAGTGGCGGACAACAACAAAGAGTTGCCATCGCAAGAGCACTTTCTGTTTTGCCAAAATTACTTTTACTGGACGAACCTTTCAGTCATCTTGATTACGCAAGAAAAATCGAACTTCGGGAAAAACTTTTCAGATATGTTAAAGAAAAAAATATTTCGTTGATTATTTCTACTCACGAATTGCAGGACATTATTCCGTGGCTTGACCAGATTGTTATTTTAGAAAACGGGCGACTCATACAGAATGACCATTCGGAAGAAACCTACAAAAACCCTTACAACACCTACGTTGCGAAACTTTTCGGAGAAGTCAATATTTTTACAGAATCTGAAATGAACGATTTTGGACTTTCAAGTTTCGCATATTATCCGCAGCAGATACACATTTCAGAAAACGGCTTCGATGCAGAAGTTGTAGAAAGCAGGTTTGCTGGAAATCATTACTGGAATAAATTGATTTCAAAAAATAAAGAACTCATCATCCAGACCAATGAAAAGATAGATGGTTCTTTGAAAATTTCATTCAAATAATTAACAATTTTTCAGCATCCTTAATGTTAGTTTGTGGATAAATCAAACAGATTTATCCAACTGATTATCAATAATATTATTAATTTTGAATCAGCAACAACATAAGGAAACTTTTGGTTCAATTCTCTTCCACCAAAAAGACTGAAATTAGCTTTCTCCAGCAACTAAGTCTTGGAAGTTTACACTGTCCAATCTTTTCCTTTTTTTAATGCAAAAAATGCGTCCAAATCAGAACGCATTATATATTATAAAAGACAATATTCTTAAGCTTTTTTCACAAACTCAGATTTTAAAGCCATCGAACCAAAGCCATCAATTTTACAATCAATATTATGATCGCTGTCTGGTCTTAAACGGATATTTTTCACTTTAGTGCCTGCTTTTACTGGTTTCGGAGCACCTTTCACCGGCAAATCTTTTACCACTACCACAGAATCTCCGTCCTGCAACTCATTTCCGTTTGCATCTAAAATTTTTCCTGAATTATCATTTTCTGCCGCAGTTTCTTTAGGATTCCATTCGTAAAAACACTGCGAGCAAACCATCAGATCATCCTGCTCATAAGTAAACTCCGAACTACATTTCGGGCAAATAACTACGTCACTCATATTTTTAAATTTTTGCAAAGGTAATTTTTTTGAGCTACAAGTTTCAAATTGAAATTTAAGTAAAAAAGAAATTCATTTCACAAAAGATGAATTGAGTGGATCCTAAAATTAAATCCAAAAATTTACACTAACATAACTCATACCTATAAACTCCTAACTCTCAACTAAAATTCGTATTTTTGCAAGTTCAAACAGCATACTGCAATAATGGAATTAATACACAGAAACTTGGCCATCGGAATTCACGATGCTTTACAAGAAACTTTTTTTGAGAAAAATAAATATGCCGATAAAGTAATCGAAAGACTTTTAAAGGCTCACAGAAAGTGGGGAAGCCAAGACAGAGCAGTTGTTTCGGAGATTTTCTACAATATCATCCGTTGGAAAAGACGCCTTGAATACTATATGGGTGAAAGCGCAAAGCCCAACAATATTTATAAAATGATTGTTGCTTATTGCCTTTGGAGCAAAACCAATTATAAAAGATTTGAAGAATTTGAAGGCATCAAAATTGCCGACATTACCACCAAACTGAAAAAAGGAACTGTTCCTACAAAATCTATTGAACATTCAATTCCTGAATGGTTGGCAGAAACTTTAGAAAAAGAATTAGGCCCAATCTGGGAAAAAGAAATGAAGGCTTTGAACGAGCAGGCTCCTACCGTTTTAAGAGCAAATTCGTTGAAAACTTCAGCAAAAGAATTGATTTCAGACCTTGCAGTTGAAAATGTGGTGGCTTACACAGTCAAAAATTATCCTGATGCAGTGCAGCTAGAAGAGAAAAAGAATGTTTTTCTTACGAGTGCGTTTAAAGACGGATTGTTTGAAGTACAGGATGCAACCTCTCAAAAAATCGGATATTTTCTTGACGTAAAAGAAGGCCAGAGAGTGGTTGACGTTTGTGCAGGAGCAGGTGGAAAAACACTTCACTTAGCCGCATTGATGGGCAATAAAGGTCAGATTATCGCTTTAGATATTTACGAATGGAAATTGGCCGAGCTAAAACGTCGTGCTAAAAGAGCCGGAGCCCACAATATTGAAACCCGTATGATTTCTGACAACAAAGTCATCAAACGTCTTCACGAAACTGCTGACAGATTGCTAATTGATGCTCCCTGTTCTGGTTTAGGAGTTTTAAAAAGAAACCCCGACAGCAAATGGAAAATCGATCAGGCTTTCATCGACAGAATTAAAAAAGAACAGCAGCAAATCATCCAGGATTATTCTAAAATCCTTAAAAAAGGAGGAAAAATGGTGTACGCTACTTGTTCTGTTCTTCCTTCTGAAAATAATGAACAGGTTGCTGAGTTTTTGAAAAACAACCCCGATTATAAATTAATCAAAGACGAGAAAATAATGCCAAGTCAAGGTTATGACGGATTCTATATGGCTTTGATTGAAAGATTAGCCTAGATTCAATCTACATAAATATACAAACTACTCTATTTTTTGGAGTAGTTTTTTTTGATTTTGTAAATAAATATGGTCTGATTCATATAAAATAATTTTACTTCCTATTTTATCTCTCTTACAACACACGACAGGTTTTGAGGTGCCACAAATGTAGATTGTAACATACAAAAAACACTATTTACACAATAATGTGATTTAAATATTTTTATATCTTTGCCGCCACGAACACTAAACTTTTTAATTTAATACATATAATGAAAAACAATTTTATTCCAAGACTGCTTTTATTAGTAGCCGTTATCACTTTAAATTCCTGTAGGAATAACGAATTAGTTACTGAACATGAGAACGAAAATTACAATAATAGTAATCAGTTCAAACTCACATCAAAAGTCATTTCTTTAGATGCTAGCAAGCACAAAGAAAAATTAACATCTGTCATAACTGATGTTCAAGACAAAGTCAATAAAATTCAAAATAAAGCTTTTGGAAAAAACACAAATTACGGTAATATAACTATTGATACTAAAAATGTAACATATATTGAAAACGGTCCCAATTATCATACTTATACTTTTAGAATTTTCAGAGATAATAGTACAAATGAAGGTTTAGTTGAAAATTTATTATTAACTCCACTTCCTGATGGAAGCTATAAAGAGTTTTTAATAACCTATAATTTTACGGAGCAAGAAAAAAAGACCATACTTACGGGAGGCGATGTTAGCCGTAAAGGAAAAATGAATATCGTTGAACTTGATGGTGAAATATTTGGTAATCCTTTAGCAAAAAGCTCATGTAGTTATCAGGATGTTGATGTTTATATTCCTTGTTATACTGGTGACCACCATGGAGGAAATGTGGGTTCTTGGGGAGGATGTAATTGGGCTAGTAATGGTGGAACACCACCTCAACATTATAGTTTTGTAGCTTTAGTTTGTGTAGATGACCCAGACTCTCCTGGCGGGATTACCAATCCACCTAGTGGTGGAGGTGGCGGAGGTGGTGGCATAACAGATCCAAATCCAAATCCACCTTGTGTTACAACTCCTACAAATCCTACAGGTGTTGGGCTTGTTGATAATGATGGTAATCCGTGTGTTATTGGAGTACCAACTACTCCTAGCTTAAGTTCCTTCTCAATTTTCGTTAATAGACAACTTCCTGCTGATTTAAAAGCGTTTATCAATGATCCTTCAAATAGTGATTTTTATGCAGGCTTAAATAAGTTTTATGATTTCAATGAAAGTCAATTAACTAAAGATCTTATCAAATCCGCTTTACAGTTTAAGCAAAACAACATAACAACTTGGGAGGACTTTCAGCCTTTGTTTTTAGAAGCATATAATTTTTTACTTGATAATTATACAGATACATTAAATCCTGAACAAATTTTCACAAGATTTAAAGACTTGCAAAATGCTTTAATTCAAAATCCAAATCTATTACTTGATATTCCTTGCAGTCAATTGCCAGCATGGCAAGAGTTAGCAAATCATCCTATCCCTGTATCAGTTAAAAACAAAATATTTCAGGTTAATGGTTTAACGGGCTGGTTTGATGAAGCTGTAATTCAAGATTTAGATTATTCAAAATCTTACACAATCAATATGGATGTATATCCTGTCAAAATCACCAACATGCCTGATAAATCACCTGGAGTAAAATATACGCCCGCTGAGTTTTTTAATTATTTTAGAAAAAATATCAATGACTTTACTGACGTTAATCATGGGAAATTTTATCCTGTTGTAGAACCTATGTATGATATTGATGATACACAATTATGGAACTCCACAAACCCATTGGGTTCACTTATTACAATAAAAATACCAGCAGATAATGGAACTGTTGTATGCACTGGATTTGGATCTCAAGCATGGATTTTCACAACAGTTAAATCTCCGTGGGACGGAGAGCATCCTGTAAGTGGAAATCGTTTATTTGGTTACTATATTGATTCATCAGGTGATATGATAATTTATACGAGAGGTGTTGATAGATTTACTACAAAGACACATGGCGGATTCCAATATGCACTGGAAAATCTTGGATACACTTCAGCAATGGTAATGTGGGAAACAATGCAACAAAAAGTTTCGGCTTTTGTAAATGGAAAGAATGGAGGAGCATCAGTTATTCCTGGAATAGATTATACTCCAAGTTATATTTTCGTAAAAGATTATTTAAAAGGTAAAAAACCATTAACTGCTTTAGGATGTCATTAAGAGCATATACAGTACTTAATTTAGTTACTTTTTTATCGATTTTATTTTTTTTCACTATAATTTCTAGTATTGCTATATGTCTTACTCAATTTGATTTCTCATTTTTATTTTTGTATGTCTTTCGTAATATTAATCATATATTTGAAATACACAATATAGTTGCTTTAACAATATTTTTTATTGTTATTATATTGATTACTTTTCACATGAAAGAGACCAGAAAATTATTTTTCATTATGCTTTTAAGTGCAATGTTGATTGTAATCTTAAATAGTCATGATCTAAAATCTTTTTTTATATATAAAAGTCAACCTTTGGATAAATATTTTTACATATATTTTATCTCTTATATATTAAGTTTTATAATTTGGTATATGCTATTGAAAAAAACATGGATGAGTTTATTAATTGAAAATAAAAAAAATTAGCATGAAAAATAAAATCGTAATGTATATAGGATTATTGAGCATGATTTTGTTTTTACATAATTGTAGAGCTATACAAGAAAATTCGATAAAAGGGACGTGGAAACTCTCGGGAAATTTTGTTGATGAAAATCCTAACGTTGCCTACTCTAAATCTACTGCACAAAAAATAGTTAGTGAAAGAATCATCACATTCAATTCAAATGAAACTTTTGATTCAAATAGTGATATTTGTAATAGTGAAAGTGATACTTTGAAATTTTCGAATGGAAAATATTACAAATACAAAAATAAAGATGGTTATTATATAGTACAACCTAATCAATGTGTAGGAATTTCGGGAAGCAATATCTTAGCTAGAATTAAGAATAAACAATTATATATTGAGTATCCTTCTATTGGATATAATTATCAAATTTTTGACAAAATACAAAAAAAGTAATTTATTTAATTTGAGAAAAATTTAACCTTGGCTGTTTAGTCAAGGTTATTTAATTAAATCCTTATAAGATTACTTTCCAAACTTTATAGATATAGATACAAATTTATATTCAGATAAAGATATTTGATTGTATATCAACTAAAAATTATCTTTGTAAAAACCATCCACACATTATGTTTAAGACAATTTTAGCAAGTTTTTTTATTTTCTTATCTATTTTAAATTTCGCCCAGACTTACGAAATTCAATACGAAAGTTCTTACAATGGAAAAGTTCAGCCCAACCAAAACCCTGTAATTGTTTGGGTGACTAAAAGTGAAAATTACATTTTAAATTCAAAAACGAAAGAGCAGAAAAATGAATATCCTTTTGAAATCAGCAAAATAGAAAAACCTTCCAACACAATTGTATCTTACGGATTTTTAAAGCCTGGAGATATTATTTCTACTTCTGATACAGAATCTATTGCTAAACAAAATTTTGAATTCACAGATAAAACAAAGAAAATATTAGGATACAACTGTAAACAGGCAGTCACAAAAATCAATTCAAACACGATTGAAGTTTGGTACACGAATGATTTGAAACTGCGAGGCGGGCCATCAAGTATCGGACAAAACTTGGGTTTAGTCTTAGAAATTGAACGAAACGGAAATTCTGCAACGACCGCCACTTCACTGAAAAAAATTAAAAAATCAGGAATTGAAAATATAATCAACAAACCCATTACTACGACAAATCTTTTAAGCTACAAAGATTTACTCTGGAAAAGCAGATTTACCACGTTACAGGTTTTTGAAAATGAAATCATCAATTTTTCAGACCAGTCAAAATCTGATGACAACATCAAAAGATTTGCTAACGGAACGATTATTTTAAAGAAAATCAAATTTCCAAAAATTTCCCCAAGCGAGAATATTTTTGCAGAATTAAAACAACAATCGAACGGTGATGCTTACGACAGAACAGGAACGGTATTTTTTATTCCGGAAGATAAATCTCAATCTTTTTTTGACGGATTGGAAAAAGGAGTAAAAACACTTCCAGCTTATGAAAACGGGAACGGAAAACAGTATTTTGGAATTATTTCAAACGAAAATTATCAGCCGACTGTCGAACTGATGAGATTTTTTACCGCTTTCGGCATCAATAAGTTTAATAATTTAGAATTAAAAGATAAAACGTGGCAAACGGTAAGTCCGTTTCGTCAGGACATCACCGAGTTGAAGCCTGCTCTTTCTGAAAAAGAAATTTGGGTAGGAACTTTCATCGGAAATTACGATAAAGGAGGCCACAAAGTCAGTTTAGACATTACCATCCATAAAAGTGATCAGATGGTCAACAAAAATAACAAAGTAATTCCGCTTTTTAACACGACCAATATTATGGAAATGGCGGGACAGGATTATGCGACGATGTTTAACAATGACAAAGGTTTATTTATTGAATTTAATCTGGAAAAAGATTTAAAAGATGCGCAATTAAGATACATCACGACTGGTCACGGCGGCTGGGAAAATGGTGACGAATTTATTCCAAAAACCAATTCTATTTATTTGGATGGAAAAATGACGTTCTCATTTACACCCTGGAGAACAGATTGCGGGTCTTATCGTTTGTACAATCCCGCTTCCGGAAATTTCCCGGACGGACTATCTTCGTCAGACCTCAGCAGATCCAATTGGTGTCCGGGAACAATTACCAATCCCAACTATATTCAATTAGGAAATTTAAAAGCCGGAAAACACACCATTCAGGTGAAAATTCCTCAGGGAGAACCCGAAGGAACGAGCTTCAGCGCATGGAATATTTCGGGTGTTTTACTTGGAACTGAGTAAAAACAAAACCTCCTTGCAATATTATTACAAGGAGGTAAAAACACAAATGATGAAAAAAAATTATTTCGAGCCACAAAGTAATGGAAAATAATTGAATTAATAATTATCATACATCAATATTTTCTAACTTTTTTTGATCTAAAATAACTTCTCATGATCTCACAGTAAAAAATCAAGTTTAGATAAGCAAATTTCACGTTAAAAATAAATTTTTAAACCAAAATAATTAAATTGGTTTAAAATATTAACTTTATGCAAAATTTTGTTTTAAAATTTATTTACTATTATTAATTTCGCTTCTAAATAAAAATAACATGTGTGGAATTGTATGCCTGTTTGATGCCAAACAGCCAACTGAAATATTAAGGCCTCAGGTCTTGGAAATGTCTAAAAAAATCCGTCATCGAGGTCCTGACTGGAGTGGTGTTTTTCAAAATGAGAAAGTATTATTTTCTCATGAAAGACTGGCTATTGTTGACCCAACTTCAGGAAAGCAGCCTTTGTTTTCTAAAGACGGTAAACTGGTTTTAGCTGTGAATGGCGAAATCTATAACCATAGAGAACTTAAAAAAGAATTTCCGGACTACGAATTTCAGACTGAGTCTGACTGCGAAGTGATTTTAGCATTGTACGAAAAATACGGAAAAGATTTTATCGAAAAACTCAACGGAATTTTTGCTTTTGCATTATACGACATCGAAAAAAACATCTATCTGATTGCCCGTGACCACATGGGAATCTGCCCGCTCTACCAAGGTTGGGACAAGAACGGAAACTATTATATCGCTTCTGAACTGAAAGCTTTGGAAGGTGTTTGTAAAAAAATCGAAACTTTTCTTCCTGGACATTATGTGTACAGCGTTGAAGGCAGCGAATCTCAGCAATGGTATAAAAGAGACTGGGAAGATTTTGATGCTGTAAAAGATAATGTTACAGACATTCAGGCAATCAGAAAAGGCTTGGAAGATGCAGTTCACAGACAGTTGATGAGCGATGTGCCGTACGGAGTTTTACTTTCAGGAGGTTTAGATTCATCCATTATTTCTGCAGTTACTGCAAAGTATGCAAGACAGAGAGTTGAAAGTGGTGACACCCAAGAGGCTTGGTACCCGAGATTGCATAGTTTCGCAGTTGGATTGGTCGGTTCTCCGGATTTAGCTGCCGCAAAAAAGGCCGCTGAACATATCGGTTCTGTTCACCATGAGGTTAATTTTACCGTTCAGGAAGGCTTAGATGCCATTCGGGATGTGATTTATCATTTGGAGACTTATGATGTGACAACCATCAGAGCATCCACGCCCATGTATCTTTTGGCAAGAGTGATTAAATCGATGGGAATTAAAATGGTACTTTCCGGTGAAGGTGCGGACGAGTTGTTTGGTGGATATTTGTATTTCCACAAAGCTCCGAATGCTAAAGAATTTCATGATGAAACCGTAAGAAAATTAGGAAAACTTCACCTTTATGATTGTTTGAGAGCTAATAAAGCGTTGATGAGCTGGGGAATTGAAGGACGAGTTCCGTTTTTGGATAAAGAATTTATGGATATTGCAATGAACGTAAATCCCCAAGATAAAATGATTAACAAAGAGGAAGGAAAGATCGAAAAATGGGTTTTGAGAAAAGCTTTTGAAGATCTTTTACCTGAATCTATTGCTTGGAGACAAAAAGAACAGTTCTCTGACGGCGTAGGATATTCCTGGATTGACACCTTGAAAGATATTGCAGAAAAATATGTAACGGATGAGATGATGACAAATGCAAAATTCAGATTTCCTTTAAATACTCCTCAAAATAAAGAAGAATACCGCTACCGAACGATCTTCGAAGAACATTTCCCAAGCGAAACAGCGGCAGCAACTGTTCCTTCAGTACCTTCCGTAGCTTGTTCGACTCCGATTGCTTTAGAATGGGATGAAGCATTTAAAAAGATGAATGACCCAAGCGGAAGAGCCGTGAAAGTACACGAAACCTCATATTAAAATCAATAAATTTATCAATCCTGTATTCGTACAGGATTTTTTCTTGAATAAAATCAATAATTTAACTAAGTATTAAACTTATTATCTAATAAATAATTATATTTGAAAAATTAAAAAAATCTTTGCTGTAAAATGAAAAGAAACATTACTATTTTATTTGCTTTACTATCTGTAAGCTTTGCTTTTGGACAAGGTAAATATGGAAAATATCTTAATTCTAAAAAACTGGCTCTTACGTATAAAAGTGTAAAACCTGTTGATAAAGACGATTACTATCAGCAATATTATTGGTTGGTAAAAGCTGAACAGCTGAAAACCTTCCCTCACCTTGCGGATATCAAGCCTGTAGTTCTTTATAACTTTGTAAAAAAAGTAAATCCTCAAAACCCGACAAAGAAATTGGATGACAGAGGTAAAGAATTGAGAAAAACAGCAGAATTATCGCTAGACCAATATTTCAAAAACAAAAACTTCCAAAACAATCAAGTCTTATTATACAACCTGGAAACGTATGTTGATCCTTCTCAAGGTGAATATTTCACTAAAGTGGATGCAGAAAAGATCAAAGAATTGGTACCAAAAGAATTCTTCGGATTTGCTTCTCTGAACAAAAAAACGATGGAAGAAACCATCTATTATCTTTGGGTTGATAAGAAAAAAGATGAATTCAACATTGTAGACATTGTTCCTAACGAAAAAGAAGACAAGAAATTCTACGCTTCACTGAAGCAGTATTTACCAAAATACAAATTCAACAGAAAGTATATGCCGACTGTGAAAAAAGGAAGCAAGGCTGATAAAACAGACAAAGATTTCTTCTACATCATGCCATTTGAGCAAAACGTAGATAACATCGAATACAAAACAGATGATTTTAAAACTTTCACACTAAGCCAGGTTAAAAGAGAAGGTGAAGCGTGGATAGGAGTAGAAAAGCCTAGAAAATAAACCCAAAAGTCCTGCGATTTCTCGCAGGACTTTTTTAATATTATAAAATGGTTTTAAAATTGCTTTTTTAAAATCATTTCTTGCTTATGCCGACAACTATATCCCCACGCCAGACCGTAAAAAAAGTTCTCCCGCTCATTTTAGCAACTGCGATTTTCATGCAGATGCTAGATTCCACCATCCTGAATACTTCACTGCCATCCATTGCAAGAGATTTAAACGAATCTCCTCTGAATATGCAGAATGCCATTATCAGTTATGTTTTGACACTTGCTGTTTTCATGCCTGCAAGTGGGTTTTTGGCAGACCGTTTCGGAACGAGAAGGGTCTTTATTTTTGCTTTGGTACTTTTCAGTTTGGGTTCTGTATTATGTGCACTTTCGCAAAACTTAACGCATCTGGTCATTTCAAGAGTGATTCAGGGAGTCGGTGGAAGTTTGATGACACCCGTGGGAAAATTAGCTTTAATTAAAACTTTCAACAGAAATGAATTGCTCAAAGCCATGAACTTTGCAATCGTCCCCGCTTTGATTGGCCCAGTTTTAGGTCCTTTAGTGGGCGGTTACATGGTTGATTATCTTTCTTGGCACTGGATTTTTCTTATTAATATTCCGATTGGAGTTTTAGGAATTGTTTTAGGTTTAAAATATATGCCGAATTACAATTCAAAGGAAACCGATTTTGATTTAAAAGGCTTTATGATTTTTGCGGCAGCCTCTCTTCTGCTTTCGATTTCATTGGAGTTATTCGGAGATATGCAGAATATCACTCCGGTTTTACTCGTTTTCATTTTAGGATTCTTATTTCTTTATTATTATTACCGGCATGCAAAAAGAGGTGGAAATCCTATTTTTCCTTTAAGTTTATTTCAGGTTCGTACATTTCGGGTAGGAATTGTCGGGAATCTTGCCACAAGATTAGGCATTAGCTCCGTTCCGCTTTTACTTCCTCTAATGATTCAGATTGCGTACGGTCAATCTGCCGTGATATCAGGATGGATTATCGCTCCGATGGCTTTAACCGCAATGTTCGGAAAATCTTCGGTCATCCGAATTTTAAATAAATATGGCTACAAAAAAACGTTGATGGTCAATACTTTCGTGATTGGAACTTTAATCTGTTGTTTGGCGATTCCCAATATTCACGATTCTATTTACTGGTTTGTTCCGGTGATTGCGATTTTAGGATTTTTCAATTCGATACAGTTTACTTCGATGAATACGATTTCCATTGCAGATTTACGAAACTTCCAAACCAGCAGCGGAAATTCTCTGATTTCTGTTAATCAGCAACTAGCTATCGGTTTCGGGATTGCATTTGGTTTAATTGTCTTAAAAATTTACGAAAACAGTCCTGAACTTATTCAGCACGAAACCCATAACGCATTTCGTTATACATTTTTAACGGTGGGAATTTTAACGATTTTATCAAGCTTAGTTTTCAGGAGACTCCATGTATCAGACGGAAGAAATATGAAGTCCGAAGCGTAATTGAGTATTAGAGTACAACAAAACTCGACCCCTAAAACGCTCCGACTATCCTACTCACTACTTACCACACATCAATGTAATTCTCTTCTTGCTGTCCTAAATTTGTTTACAAATAAAACAAACATATTATGACAACTAAAAAAGTAGAAATCGTAATTCCACCGAAGGCTGCACATTTCGTAGGCGATGGTTTTAGGGTGCATAATTTTATTCCGAGCGCTCAAAAGCTGGAGATGAAAAGGATGGATCCGTTTATCATGCTCGATTATAATTCTAAATTTCATTTTAATCCTTCCGAAACTCCAAAAGGTGTTGGCGTTCATCCACACAGAGGTTTTGAAACCGTAACAATTGCTTATCAGGGAAAAGTAGAACATCATGATAGCGCAGGCGGCGGCGGAATCATTGGCGAAGGCGACGTACAGTGGATGACTGCCGCAAGCGGCGTTCTTCATAAAGAATATCACGAAAAAGAATGGTCAAAGCAAGGCGGGATTTTCCAGATGGTTCAGCTTTGGGTAAATCTTCCTGCTAAAGATAAAATGAGCAAACCAAAATATCAGGCTATTTCAAATTCAGAAATGAAAAAAGTAGATTTGAGCGACAATGGTTTTATCGAAATTATTGCCGGATCATACAATGGAAATAAAGGTCCTGCCTCTACCTTCACGCCAATCAATTTGATGAATGCCAAATTAAAATCAGGAGGAAAGGCAGAATTTAATTTTCCGTCAAATTTCAATACAGCGGCTTTAGTCATCGAAGGAAATATTATTGTGAATGGTGAAGAAAAAGCACCCACCAACAATTTTGTTTTGTTCAAAAATGAAGGCGAAAGCTTTACGATCGAAGCTACAGAAGATTCAATTATATTGATTATCAGCGGCGAACCTATTAACGAACCTATTTTTCCACACGGCCCTTTTGTAATGAATTCCAGAGAAGAAATCATGCAGGCTTTTGAAGATTTCAACACCGGGAAATTTGGATATTTGGAAGATTAATTTTCAATTATTAATTATACTATTTGTCATTCTGACGAAGGAAGAATCTCTTTAATATAAGATTCTTCCATACGCTTAGTTTCGTTCAGAATGACAAAAATTAAAAATAAAATCACAACTTAAAGATATAAACATCATGAAACCAGAATTTGAAAGCATTCCGTTAGTAAAAAACGAAGAAAAAAAGAGATTTGAAATTGAATTAAACGGTCATTTCGCATTTATCGATTACAAAGAAACAAGTCATCAGATTGCATTAATACATACAGAGGCCGAACCGGAATTGGCAGGAACCGGAGCAGCTGCAGCGGTTGTTGAAAAAACATTGATTTATATTGAAGAAAGCGGTAAAAAACTACTTCCTTTCTGCCCGTACGTTTTCGCCTTTATCAGAAAACATCCGGAGTGGAAACGAATTGTTGAAGAAAGATTTGAAAGTTACGACAAACTTTAATTTTACTTAAAGTACTGTAAATAGTAGAAAATTTAATTAAATTAGCTTTATACAAAAAACTAAAATCACACTCATTATGTCAAATATCGGACTTATCATAGAAGAAAAATCAGCAGATATAGGTAATTTTTTAGTGGGAAGATTATTACCTTTCCGTGAAAAAAGAGCAGTAGGACCTTTCGTTTTTATTGATCACATGGGACCTGCCGAACTGAAAGATTATCAGAATCTTGATGTTGCTGCACATCCGCACATCGGTCTTTCAACCTTGACCTATCTGCTTGAAGGATCAATTTTTCACAGAGACAGCATAGGAAGCGCTCTTGAAATAAAACCCGGAGCCGTAAACTGGATGACCGCCGGAAAAGGTGTTGTACACTCAGAAAGAACTCCTGAATATCTAAGAACAACCGATAAAAAACTTCACGGATTTCAAATCTGGGTAGGTCTTCCGAAACATTTGGAACAAAGTGAACCTACTTTTCATCACATCGAAGCCCATGAACTTCCGGTTTGGGAAGAAGGTGAAGTTCAGTATAAATTAATTGCAGGCGAAGCTTTCGGAAAGAAATCTCCGGTTCCTGTTCACAGTAAATTATTTTTTATTGAAATTAAAACCAAGACTGCACAGAAAATCAGCATCGGACAAGATCTTTATGGTGAAGCTGCCATGTATGTTTTGGACGGGACGGTCAATATTGAAGATAATTCTTACGGTTCAAAACAATTGCTGATTGCTAAAAACTCGCAACTTTGCGAATTTGAAATGAGCGAAAACGCTACTGTGTATCTTTTTGGAGGCGAACCTTTTGACGAAGAACGTTTCATTTTCTGGAATTTTGTCAATTCTGACAAAGAAGCAATAGAAAAAGCAAAAGTAGACTGGAATGATCAGAATCATGAAGCTTTCCCTCTAGTTCCTGGAGATGACAAAGAATATGTTCCGTTGCCAAAAGCAATTTTGAACAGAAAATAAAACTGATTTTAATAGCTAGACCCATCTTTATCAATGAAAAACCTTGCAATTTTATTTTTATTGTGCACATCTTTCTTTGGGATTGCACAAACAACGGTAACTGAGCCTAAAAACAATCCGGCAGAATGGTCAAAAGCCTATGAACCTTTCAAAATTGTTGGCAATCTGTATTATGTAGGAACTTACGATCTTGCCTCTTATCTTATCGTAACCAATAAAGGCAATATTCTTATCAACACAGGTTTGGCAGATTCTTACTCTATTATTAAAAGGAATATCGAAAAGCTCGGTTTTAATTATAAAGATATTAAAATTCTTACCTTAACACAGGCTCATTTTGACCACATGGGTGCAATGGCTCAAATAAAAAAAGAAACCGGCGCAAAACTTTATGTGGACGAAAAAGATGCAGCAGAGCTCAAAAGTGGCGGAAAATCTGACCATGAATTAGGGAAATACGGAGTCACTTTCGAACCTGTAAATCCTGATTTTCTTCTAAAAAACAAGGATAAAATAAAATTAGGAAATACGGTGTTAACATTGCTTCACCATCCCGGCCACACAAAAGGATCGTGCAGTTTTTTGCTTGAAACCAAAGATGGAAACAAAATTTACAAAGTTTTGATCGCCAATTTACCTTCGATTATAATTGACCATAAATTTTCGGATGTAAAGAATTATCCTACTATTCAAAAAGATTATGCACAGACTTTTGAAGACATGAAAAAAATAGATTTTGATCTATGGGTAGCCTCGCACGCAAGCCAGTTTGACCTTCATAAGAAACGAAAAGAAGGTGATCTTGACAATCCAAAATTGTTTATGGATAAAGAAAATTATTTTAAAAGGCTCAAAAATCTGGAAGACGATTATTTGGAAAAGGTAAAAGAAGATTCAGTGAAAAAATAATCAATTCAGGATTATACTTTTTGATCATTTAACAATAAATAAACATGAAAATATTAGCATTTGCAGGAAGTACATCTTCCACATCCATCAACAGAGAACTGGTAAAATTTGTTCTGAAAAGCTTTGAAGAAAACGAAATTAATTTAATTGACCTTAATGATTTCGATATGCCCGTTTTTTCAGTTGACCGTGAAAAGAAAGGTTTTCCTGATGAAGCTCATAATTTCTTGAAACAGATTGAAGATTGTGATGTGATTATCTGCTCTTTGGCAGAGCACAACCGTTCTTATTCGGCAGCTTTTAAGAATGTTTTTGATTGGGCATCAAGAATTAATGTAAAAGTTTTTCAGAATAAACCGATGCTTTTAATGAGCACTTCTCCCGGCGGTTATGGCGGCGGAAATGTAATGAATACAGCAAAAAATTTCTTTCCGCAATTTGCAGCAGACGTAAAAGAAACGTTCTCATTACCTAAATTTTATGAAAATTTTGATTTGGAAAGCGGTGTTATCAATCCTGAAATGCTGAAAGATTTAAACGAAAAAATTGAAAGCTTTAAAAAACAAATAGGTTAAACTCAATTTTCATCACAAAAGCTTTGAAATCAAAGATTTTTATCGATTATAAATCATCTAACATCAATAATAAAACATGGCTGTAACCGTAAAAGCAAGTTTAGGCAAAACAAAATATTATACAGAAGTTGTCGCAGGTGAAAATACTCTGATTACTGATGAACCCGTTGATAAAGGCGGACAAAACAAAGGTTTTAATCCTTTTGAAATTCTGGCTACGTCTTTGGCAAGCTGTACTGCAGCCACTCTGAGAATGTACATCGACAGAAAAGAATGGGACGTTGAAAAAATCGACGTAGAAGTAGAACTGGAAAATTTTCCACTGACAAAATTGGCTGTTTTTAAAAGAAATGTTAGTTTTGAAGGAAGCAATCTGAGCGATGAACAACTGAAGAGACTTCATACCATCGCAGACGCTTGTCCGGTGCACAAAATATTGCTTAACGAAATAGAAATTCAAACCAAATTGTCATAATATGATAGAAGTAAAACAAAACAACGACGAAAAACACGGAAGCTTTGAAGCTATAATGGACGGAAACAGAGCAGGATTAATGACCTACACCTGGGCCGGGGAAGACAGATTCATCATCGATCACACTGAAGTAGAAGAAGCTTACAACGGAAAAGGTGTTGGAAAAGAAATGCTGATCAAAGCTGTAGAATTTGCAAGAGAAAACAGCAAAAAAATCATCCCACTTTGCCCGTTTGCGAAAGCTACTTTTCAAAAAAATGAGGATTTGAGAGACGTTTTGTAGATTGAGACTAAATATCTTTTTTAAATAAAATAACAGCCACGAATGCACGAATTTAATTATCAATATTTTCATTGAATAAATTTGTGCATCCTTGGCAAAATATCAAGACTTACCAATTCGTGAAGAAAGAATTTTAATTGATTTTGAAATTTTTTCTCCACGAATTTTTTCTTTTAAATCAGCCCTTATTGTTTTAAATGATAACCTTTCAAAACTTCCTTCATCCATCATCCAACTTCCCGCCTCTCTCTTTCCAAAAAAAACTATATTTGCTGAAATTTAAAACCTTAGCATGAATCCAGGAACTATCCTTTTGCTGTTTGTATTTGTTTATTTCGTAGGCCTTTTGGTGATCTCGTATTTTACAAGCCGAAATTCTGACAATCAATCATTTTTCATTGGCAACAAAAAAAGTAAATGGTGGCTTGTAGCCTTCGGAATGATCGGAACCAGCTTAAGTGGCGTGACATTTATTTCCGTTCCGGGAACTGTGGGAAAAATGACGGGAAGCGAGTATATATTCGGTGGATTTGAATATTACATGATGGTCATCGGTTTTTTCATCGGCTATTTTATTGTGGCAGCGGTACTTCTTCCGCTCTATTACAAGATGAATCTGACTTCAATTTACACGTACTTAGGCAGAAGATTCAATGTTGAAGCGCATAAAATTGGTTCCGTATTTTTTATTGTTTCGAGAGCGATTGGCGCAACGGCAAGATTATATTTAGTTGTCAATGTTTTACAGATATTTTTATTGGAAGGTTTGGGCGTTCCGTTTTGGGTAACGGCTTTGGTACTTCTGTTAATGGTGCTTCTTTATACTTTTGAAGGTGGAGTGAAAACTATCGTCATTACCGATACTTTGCAGACTTCGTTTATGATCATCAGTTTGATCGCATGCATCGTTTATATTTTATCTAATTTAAATCTATCTTTTGGGGAAGCATACACAATTCTAGAGCAGAAAAACTATACTCACTTCATCAATTTTGATCCGAATTCCAAGACATTTTTCCTGAAAACAATTTTGGGAGGAATCTTCATAACGATTGCAATGACCGGATTGGATCAGGAAATGATGCAGAAAAACATCTCGGTTGACAATCTGAAAAACTCTAAGAAAAATATGCTGACTTTCGCAGGAACATTGCTTTTTGTGAATTTAGCGTTCTTATTTTTAGGCGGTTTGTTATATCTTTTTGCCTTACAAAATGGCGCAGGATATTCTGAAGTAACAAGCATGGTAGACGGAAAAGAGGTAGTTTCTAATGTCTTCGGATTTAAAGATGCTGCAGGAAATGTGAAAAACATCATGGGAGACGATTTATTCCCTGCTTTATCGCTGAACGGATATTTCCCGATGACGATTTCCGTTATTTTTATTATTGGATTGATTTCAGCTTTATTCCCTTCTGCAGATGGTGCTTTGACGGCTGTGACGAGTTCTTATTGTGTAGATTTATTAAATTTAAATGAAGACAAAACCAGAACAGAAAAGCAAAAGAAACATCTTCGTATGAAAATTCACTTGACGTTCACTGTGGTTTTCTTTATTTTAATCATGGTTTTCAAGGCGATGAATGACAAATCTATTGTTTACCTCATCATGGAAATTGCAGGTTACACGTACGGACCGCTTTTAGGGCTTTTCGCATTCGGAATTTTTACCAAATTTAAAATTTCAAAAAAATATTCAATTCTTGTGGTGACACTTTTGGCACCGGTTCTTACTTATCTAATTAATTATTCTGTAACCACTTACACCGATTACCGAATTGGTGTAGAACTGATTATATTAAATGGTTTGTTGACCTTTATTGGGTTGTGGCTGGTGAAGAATAAGAATTACTTGAAATTGGTTTAATAATTATTTGGGCAGCTTTTTCCGCCTTCCACTCCCGCTTTTTTGTTTCACAAAAAGAGCTCCGTTCAAGTCGGGCTGCATCTCAATAACCTTGTCAAGGTTTCGAACCTTGACAAGGTTGATTCGAAATCAAAAAAGGCACATTGTTGCAAAAATCAGTAGATTTAAAGCGTAAAAACCTTCAACTTAATTGAAAAATTAATAGCTTTAAAAAGTAAAAACACAATGGATATTAGAATTACTCCCATAGAGGCTGATTACTTTTATCATATTTACAACCGTGGAATTAATGGTGAAGTCATATTTAAAACGGAAAGAAACTATCAATTTTTTCTAAATAAACTTAAAGAAAACCTTTTGGATGTTTGTGACATTTATGCATACTGTTTAATGCCAAACCATTTTCATTTGTTAGTCAAAATTAAGGATGATAAAGATTTAGACGAAATTAAATTTCACAAAGAAAAAGATTTTGAAAAAGGATTACATGCTTCTCAAAATTTATTTTCAAAACAGTTCGCAAAGATATTTAATTCTTATTCGCAGGCATTCAACAAAGAAAACGAGCGTCACAGTTCACTCATTGAATCACCTTTTAAAAGAAAATTAATTACTTCTGAAGAGTATTTAAGACGTTGTATTATTTATATACATCAGAATCCTAATTTGGTAGATTTTAAAAACTATAATTATTCCTCTTACAAAACAATTCTTAGCAATTCCGTAACTTTAGTAAAAAGAAATGAGGTGATTGAAATGTTTGAGAATAGGGAAAATTTCATGATGTGTCATCAAAAAGAAACAGATTATCAGTTTTAATCTTGCCAAGAATATTTTACCTCACCGATTTTTTTTGACGCAAAAATTAACCTTGTCAAGGTTGAGTACACACCAAACCATTTTCTTTAAATATTTCTCTTTCCAAAAAAAAACCTATCAACTGAAATTACTAAGAAGTCTACATAGGAAATAATTTTCAATAGTAAAAAAATAATCGACCTTTTTAATTTTTTGGTTAAAGCAAATACATTATTACAATAATTCAAAACTTTGTCAAAAATTGTAAATTTTGACAAAGTAAATAACAAAATCCGGAACTCAAAATCCGGGTTTTTCCATTTCCGTAAGCCGACAAAAAATTGTAAATTCGCATGTATCAATTCTAATAATAAATCCTAATATATGAGTAAAAGTATTGAAGAGCTGAAATCTCTTACAACACAAATCAGAAGAGACATTTTGAGAATGGTTCATGCTGTCAATTCAGGGCATCCTGGTGGAAGTTTAGGCTGTACAGAGTACTTCACTGCACTATACGGTAAAGTTCTGAACTACAAATTACCATTCACCATGGAAGGTAAGAACGAAGATCACTTCTACCTTTCAAACGGACATATTTCACCGGTTTTCTATTCTACTTTGGCAAGATTTGGTTTCTTTCCGGTTGACGAATTGAGAACTTTCAGAAAATTAGATTCAAGATTACAGGGGCACCCGACTACTCACGAAGGTTTGCCAGGAATCAGAGTGGCCTCAGGATCTTTAGGACAGGGACTTTCTGTAGCTTTAGGTGTTGCTCAGGGTAAAAAATTAGACGGTGACAATTCTTTAGTCTATACTCTTCAGGGTGACGGAGAACTACAGGAAGGGCAGAACTGGGAAGCATTCATGTATGCAGCAGGGAAAAAGGTTGACAATATTATTTCCACCATTGATTATAACGGACAACAGATTGACGGAAGCACAGAAAATGTACTTTCATTAGGAAATCTTCATGCTAAATTAGAAGCTTTCGGATGGATCGTTTTGGAAGAGAAAAACGGTAACGATCTTGAAGCCGTAATTGCTATTTTGGAAAGAGCAAAAACCGAAACAGGAAACGGAAAACCGGTTGCAATCATCCTTCATACCATTATGGGTAACGGAGTAGATTATATGATGGGAACTCATGCATGGCACGGTAAAGCTCCAAGTGATGAGCAGCTGGATACCGCTTTCAAACAATTGTACTTAGAAGCTCCGGCAGATTATTAATTATAAATGACGAATGATAATCGATAAATGATAAGATTGAAAATCAATCATCAAACATCGTTCATCAATTATTTAAATTTAAACTTCACATGAAATATACATATACAGAAAAAAAAGATACACGTTCAGGATTCGGTGCCGGATTGGCTGAATTGGCTGACAAAAATCCTAATGTTGTTGCCCTTTGTGCAGACCTTATCGGTTCTTTGAAAATGGAAAAATTCATCGAAAAAGCTCCTGAAAGATTTTATCAGGTCGGTATCGCTGAAGCAAATATGATGGGATTGGCTGCAGGAATGAGCATCACAGGAAAAATTCCTTTTACAGGAACTTTTGCTAACTTCTCTACTTCAAGAGTCTATGACCAGATTCGTCAGTCGATTGCTTATTCTAATAAAAACGTAAAAATCTGTGCATCTCATGCAGGCCTTACTTTGGGTGAAGACGGTGCAACACATCAGGTTTTGGAAGACATCGGAATGATGAAAATGCTTCCGGGAATGACTGTCATCAACACTTGTGACTACAATCAGACAAAAGCAGCTACTCTAGCAATTGCTGACTTTGAAGGCCCTGTTTATCTAAGATTCGGGAGGCCGGTAGTTCCAGTATTCATCCCTGAAGATATGCCTTTCGAAATCGGAAAAGGTATTCTTTTGCAAGAAGGAACTGATGTAACGATTGTTGCAACAGGTCACTTGGTTTGGGAATCTTTACTTGCGGTTGAAGAGCTTGAAAAAGAAGGTATCTCTTGTGAAGTAATCAATATCCACACAATTAAACCTCTAGACGAAGAAATCATCTTAAAATCTGTTGAAAAAACAGGTAAAATTGTTACTGCTGAAGAGCACAATTATTTAGGTGGTTTGGGAGAATCAGTAGCGGGAATGTTGGCTAGAAAAAGACCTACAAGACAAGAATTTGTTGCGGTAAACGATACATTCGGAGAATCTGCAACTCCTGCCGAATTAATGAAAAAATATAAAATCGATTCTGCGGCGGTAATTGAAGCGGTGAAAAGAATTTTAGATAAATAAATTTCTTTTTGAAATAAAGTTTAAAAGCATCCAATTTGGATGCTTTTTTATATTTAATTAAAACTGTACTCGTGCAAATAATATTTATCTAAAAAACTTCCACTTCGGAATAATTGCCAGCATTCCAAAGCCTGTAAAAAGAAAAAGATTGGTGACATCAGAATATAAGAATGTAGAAAGGTAATAATTGTGCATAAAGAAGTGCAGAACAAGCATCACAGGAAAAAGAATAATACCTATTTTTCTGTAGAAAAACATAAGTACAATTCCTGCAATCATTAAAATGTCGATTGAGAAAATAAAATAAAAATATCCTAAAGGAATATTCAGGGTTTCATGTTGCAGATACTCGTCAAAATCGAGCCCAATCCCCATGAAAGTAAACAGAAGCAAAGGCGCCAATGCCAAAATAAAACCCCATCCTTTTTTCGGATCTTCATCAAAGTAACTGTATTCTTTGTATTCCTTTTCCATACTGCAAAAATAAAGAACTTATGAATAAATTCATAAGTTCTTCGGTATTTATATCGTCTAAAATTTGATTAAATTGAGATTGCGTTAATCAATCTGTTTTTATCGCTCAAAAACTCCTCCATTGAGATCATACTCTCAGTTCTCATCACATCCTGGATGTCGTCGATCTGATAAATAATCTTTTTAGCGTCTTCAGTATTTTTAGCTTTTACCTTACAGAAAATATTGTATTTTCCAGAGATAACGCTTGCTTCTACCACGTTTGGAATGGTTCCTAACTCTTTCAAAACCTCTTGAGTACGGTTTGATTTTGTAAGAAGGATTCCGATAAAAGCTGTAAAGTGGTAATCTAGTTTACCATAATCTAAATTAAGAGATGATCCTAAAATAATACCTGCATCTTCCATTTTCTTCACTCTTACATGAATTGTTCCTGCAGATACGTCCATCTGTTTTGCAATTTCTGTAAAAGGCATTCTTGTGTTTTCTACTAAGAAATCAAGAATTTTCTTGTCTATTTCGTCCAGTTGATAGTTCATATTAGTGAAATTATATTTTTCCTAAAAAATCGATAAATTTTTTACAAAATTAAGAAAAATAAATTAACTAAAAAAAATATATCAAACATTAACAATAATTAACACGGATGATAAAAATCATTCAAGGATTCAGATTATTTAACCATTGATTTTACGGAATCTGTTTTTATTTCCTTATTAGCAGGAGGTTGTTTTTTATCTTTTCTCTTCTTTTTAAAGAAAGAATTGAAGCTTTTACTCCATACGATACCACCACCATACGCCTGATTTGCAGAACCGTTGGTTCCCACCGTCCCGACACCCATTCCGATATTGGTTGGTTTAGAATAGCCTCTCAGCAATAAAGTACCGTCGTTCTTTTTAGAAATATCATACTCTATACTTCCTTCTCCAGAGAGATAGTTGGTATCGGTAGCATCTGTTTTGTTTAAAGGAATACCTAATCCGGTTTTCACGGTAACTCTTGGTGAAAGATCAAAACTTACTCCCGCATTGGCCCGGTCACTCAAATTTGAATTCTGATCAGCTTTTACATAATTTAAATCAATCTGAAATTCATTACTCATTGTATTAAGCACTGAACCCAACTGTTTTAGCAACATGTTGTAACCCGAAGATTCTGCTACACCAGCCGCATCAAAATTTAAATTACCTGTATTGGAAACATTAAAACTGTTTAATAATAAAATGGAACCAAACTGCAAAACATTCTCTCCTTCCGTCTGATTTATTCTTGCTGCTAAAGTTTCTTTTACCTGACTCGATACATCAAGTGCGGTAACATTCAGCGCTATTTTAGGATCACTTAAAGTATTGGTGATATTTGCCTGAAGAAGGATACTGATCGGCTGCAATTGACCCATATTCAAATATTCTCCGGCATTAGAAACCATTCTTACATAATTTGCAGTAATATCAAGCATAGGCTTCATCGCATCACCGTCCCAACGGATGCTGCTGTTTTTCTGAATTTGGAAAGTCCTGTTTAAAATCGCCTTAGAAACAAACGTTCCACTGTCAACCATATACGCACCGTTCATTGCTATAGCTCCCTGTCTTCCCATCTGGAATCTCAAGTCATCAGCAACTCCTTTTACCGTAATGTTTCCTACATCATCTCCCACCAAAACATTCACCGTAGTTCCTTTATCAACATCAAGACTGAAATCGATATTCATGTTGGCTCCGGATTTTTTCTTGTCTTCTAACGTAACCAAACCGTCTTTTCCTTCTTTCAGAAACCTCAGCATTTTAAATTCTTCCACGTTTGATGTTGAGCTGGAATTGAACGTAAATGTACTTCCGTTCAATGCTTTCATATTCGGAGTTGATAAATTTAACGCAGAAACCGGACCGTCGACGTACAAATCACCCTGCCCATACACTCTTCCCCAAAAAAGATCATATTCTTTCTGAGTCGTGTTCAGCATTAATAAATTATCTGCTCTCATTACCAGGTTGACTCCCATGGATGATAACGTTTCAAACTGAATCGCCCCGGAAATCGTACCCTGAGAATTGGTTCTTCCGTCGTGAACTCCGATATTGTTTAAAATCGCCAGACCTTTAGAAAGTGGAATCACCGTATCATCAAATGAGTAATCTACTCCCGTGAACAATAATTTTAAACCAAATTCCTTTAAAGCAATATCACCACTGTAATCAAGATTTTTAAGTGTTCCGTTTATTTTTAAATCTCCGGTTGCTTTTCCTCTTAAATTTCCAAAAATAGTCTGCACAAACTGTTGAGTAAAAGCTAAATCAAAATCTCTCAATTCTGTAACCAGATCAATTGTTGGAGAAGGTGTATTGTTGTTGACTGTTCCCGTCAGGTGAAGGTTATTATTTCCAATAACGCCTGCGGATGTTACCTTTACATCAACTTCATACACATTTAAAGAAAATCCGTTGACTGCAGAAATGGTAAGGTCACCCATATCATTTCCATTCATCATGATGTCGTCAACCGTTAAATCAACCAATGGCTGCAATGTGCTTTTATCCATTTTGATTTTCACGCTTCCATTGGCTAAACCTTTAATATCCATCGGATTTCCGCCGGCCTGCATTTCTAAAAGCTTTTCTACAGCAAAATCCTGAACTTCTGCATCTATATAGAAATCTTTAGCAGATTTAAATATTGATTCATTAATTAATAAAGAGCTTTGATCCGAATAAATTTTCAGATTTCTGACCTCAAAATCTTTAGTTTTCTTACGGTAACTGATGTAATGATCCAATTCGGGACTCGTATCAATAGACCATTTTACATTATTAAAATTAACTTCAGTCGGCTCAAATCTGAAGATATAATCTCCTGCAGAATTTGTTGACTGATTAAAGTTAATGGCATAATTCTTCAGATTATCGTCAAGTTCATCTTCCGGACTTCCATGCTTGAAGCTGGTTGCAATTCTGAGCGTCGAGTTATTTTCATTTTTCCCTGTAAGAAGGATATCTTTGAGGATATTTTTATTGTATTCTACCCTTTTAATTTTTGCATACAACTGCTGGTCAAGATTTGCGGTATTGATTCTCACCATTACGCTGTCGACCAAGGCACTGTCTCTGGTAATCACCTCTCTCGGATTGACCGTGTAAGCAGGGTTTGCATCTGCCAAAGCCATGTCTGCATCTGTGATCTCCTCTTTTTTGGTCATCACATATTTCAGAGAAGCAGCATCGAGATTTAGAATTAAATTATTTGAATTCCCATCATACTCACCTTCCACAGTTGCCCCTTGAGGAAGCTTTAAATCCGGCATAAAGAAACTCACCAAACCTTGCTGAACATCGAAGTTCATCGCAAAATTCTGACCACGGTACAGTTTTCTTGGTGGCGGTCCGACTAAGATTTTACCTAAACCGTTTTCCACCATTCCTGCCAGATCAGCAAGATTGTATCGTCCCGAAATTTTACCATCTATAGCACCTGGAGCATTCACATCAATCACACGATTGCCACCTTCAATAAACGTTTTCAATTTAGCATTAGGAATCTGATAGCTTTGAGCTGCCGTTGCAAAATTGATATTAGTGGCTTCAACATCAAGATTCAAATCATTCAGATTTGTCATCGACATTTTCCCGTTCACCTGACCGCTTACGATTTGGCTTCCCGGTTTATCAGTGAAATAATTCATATTCAGATGCGTAACGTTCGCATCTATATTTGCGGAAATTCTTTTGGTGCTGAAATCGATTAAACCTTTTACTGTAGCTTTTGCCTGTTCGTCGTTTACCGTAATTAAACCATTGTATTTTCTATGATCAAGCAGACCGTCCAGATTCAGATTATTGATTTCTTTATTCATGATCTCAATGCTTGAAATCTGAGATTTTGTAATGATGCGCATGGTGTTGACATCAAAACTTTGCCCGTCAATATTGAATTTCCCCGAAATAAGACCCACCGTTTTACTTTTCGTAATCACAGAAGTATTCAAGTCTCTCACTTCCGCATATCCTTTGTATTTAGGCATTGTCGTGCTGAAGTCTGTCAACGAAAAATTGGTGATTTTAGCTTGTCCGATTCCTGTCATCAGGTTGCCTGAAGAAACATAAACTTGTTTGGGAGTCACTTTTACATCCCCATTGTATTTTAATTTTCCAAAATCATCTGCGAAATTTTTCATTTTGGTCGAAATGAAATTCGGCATCATCGCTTTCAAATCTTTATAGGTAAAATCTGCGGAAAGATTATTGGTTTCAATTAAGAAATTACCTTTCAGAAGATTGGTAATGTTCATTTTTTGTGTAGCAATATTTACTGAAGGATTTCTGATCAGGAAATTATCCAGCTTAAATTTATTCAGCGGACCTGTCATTTTCCCACTGATATTAAACGGAACAAAATTATCCCAATTGGTCACAAAATAAGAGATATCATAACCGCTCAACTGGCTCCCCAGCTTAAGATTCATGTCCCATTTCACTTTATTGGTAAAATCTGCCCACGAACCTTTATTTAAATTAAATTTAATATCACCCTGAAGGAGCGAATGGTCAGTATTTAAGGTTAAATCTTTCAGAAAAAGATAATCTTCGGTCATCGAAAAATCTGTGGAGAAAGTATCTACAAAATGAGCTTTTCCCCATCGTTTCGTAGTAAAAGTAAAATTATTGATGGTTGCATTAATATTCACACCATTTACTTTTACTCTTGGAGCTATCAGATTGACATGGGTAGCGGTCAGCCATTTTCCTGGCTCACCGGGAGAGTTTTGATTGACGATAGAAACTTTAGAATCTAAAATCTCCAATCTTGAATTTAACTGAAATGGCGGTTTTGTGGGATCTTTTTTCTTTCCACTGTCAAAAAGCTGAGTAAAACGGATAAGATTTGAAATGCTGTCACCTTTATAGGTAATAACTTTTATATCTGCATCGATAAGTCGCAAGCCGTTAAAGCTTAAAGAATTGTTTTTCCCAACATTGGTAGCCAAAGAAAACCAGTCTGAATTGGCTTTGAATTCTCTTGCCTTAATAAAGTCTAAATCTTTATAATCTTTTATTCTTAACCCTTTGATTGTAACATCTCCGAAGAAATCTACTTCTACACTTTCTGTAGACATTTTGGCTTTAAAATCTCTGTTGACAATCTGCAAAGCCTGATCTGCAGCCCATCTTTTAGTAACTGGAAGATTAATGGCAATAAAAACGAAAGCTACAATACCAAGAATCGTCCAGAAAAGAATCAATAAAAGTTTTGCCCACCAAGAATAGCTCGTTACATCTTTTGCGGCCTGTTTTCCGAATTCCTGAGCCGTATCAATGGGGTGGTTTATAGCATCGGAAGCCAGCTCAGAAGCCTCCTTCACAGTCTCCTGAACATTATCTACCGTCTTCTGCACCTGATCACCTAAGTTTTCAGCTACTGATTTTTTATGCTCATTTTCGTTATTATTCTCTAACTTTGCCATTACTATGAGTGACTCTATAATTTTAGGTATCGAATCGTCTTGTGACGATACTTCAGCAGCCATTATCAAAGGAAATTCTATTCTTTCAAATATTGCCGCAAACCAGGAAATCCATAAAGAATATGGAGGCGTGGTTCCTGAGCTTGCGTCACGAGCTCATCAGCAGAATATTATTCCTGTAGTAGAAAAATCCTTTACCAAAGCAAATATACAACAAAATGCAATCTCTGCCATAGGCTTTACCCGTGGTCCCGGACTTTTAGGTTCTCTCCTTGTAGGAACTTCTTTTGCTAAGTCTCTGGCTATGAGTCTAGATGTTCCTTTGATAGAGGTCAATCACCTTCAGGCGCATATTTTGGCGCACTTCATCGACGATGCAAATCCTGTGCCGCCAAAATTCCCATTTTTGTGTCTTACGGTAAGTGGCGGTCATACCATGATTGTCTTGGTGAAAGATTATTTTGATATGGAAATTATCGGAAAAACGATTGACGATGCAGCAGGTGAAGCATTTGACAAAATCGGGAAAATTTTTGATTTGGATTATCCGGCAGGACCGATTATAGACCGATTGGCAAAGGAAGGAAATCCTGATGCTTTTAAATTTAATAAACCTAGATTAGAAAATTACGATTATTCTTTCAGCGGAATTAAAACTTCGGTTTTATATTTTATTCAGAAAGAGGTAAAGAAAAACCATGATTTCATAAAAGAAAATATGAATGATCTTTGTGCTTCGGTACAAAAATGTATCATTGAAATTTTAATGAATAAACTAGAGAAAGCTGCGAAAGATTTAGAAATAAAAGAAGTTGCGATTGCCGGCGGAGTTTCAGCCAATTCTGCATTGAGACAAGTCATGCAGGATAATCACGAGAAACTGGGCTGGAATATTTACATCCCGAAATTTGAATATACAACGGATAATGCTGCAATGATTGCAATGGTTGCACAGCTAAAATTTGAAAGAGGAGAATTTACGGATTTAAGAACGACAGCAACCTCAAAATACGATTTATAATTTTTTCTACCGCAAAAGAAACAAAAGAAATCTTTGAGAATAAGAATTACAAAGTTTGCAAAATGTAAGACAGTTATTTTTTAATCCATCATTGTTTTGCAAGCTTTTGAAAAGCTAGAATTCAAACAAAATCTTTTGTTCCTTTTGCGGTAAAATATCATATACAATTAAAAAATAACATCTACAGATGAAAATATTATTAGAAGAAAAAGTACTGGGAACGCATTCTAAAAAGAACTCAAAATATTATTGGGTTTTAGAAACAATTACCGGAAAAAATGAAGTAACAGAAAAATCTGAAGAGGATGATTATTTAATGGCAAGTTCAGAAATAGGATATGTTCAAAATGTAAAGGAAGAGATTATCGAGAAAATTAATTCAGAAAATGTATTTAGTTTTGCTTACGAACCAAAAGAAGGTGATTATTTATCCATCAAAAACAATTTAAGAAAAAACGAATATCTGAATTTAATTTTCATGAATAATCTTTGGATTGAAGAAATCTATATGTGTTCTTACAGAGATTGTGAAGGAGATATTTACACTACGATAAAAACCGGAGTGGCATTTTTAAGCGATAATGAGATTACGTTTTAAGGCTTCGACAAGCTCAGCCTGACAGTGAAAATTTAGTTAATTATACTGATGTCACGCTGAGCCTGGCAAAGTGTCTTCTGACACTCACTTTATTATAAAATTTAGGTAGATTCTAAATATCAATATATGAAACTTTTTTTTGGAGAAATCAATAACGGAAAAGCATTCATCAACGATGAAGAACAACAGCATATCGTAAAAGTTCTTCGCATGAAAGACGGGGAGGAAATTCATGTGACTGACGGAAAAGGAAATTTGGCTTCCGGAACGTTGATGATTGAAGGTAAAAAAGCAGGAATCAAGGTTTCTGACATCAAAACTGAGACTCCAGATTTCAATCCAAAGCTTCATATTGCGATTGCTCCGACGAAAAACATTGACCGTATTGAATTTTTCGTTGAGAAAGCCGTAGAAATGGGAATTTCCGAAATTACGATTCTTCAGACCGAAAAAACTGAGCGCAAAAATTTAAATATCGATAAACTTAGAAAACAGGCAATTGCTGCTTCAAAACAAAGCTTAAGATTTCATTTCCCTGTGATCAATGATTTAATTAAAGTACATGATTTTCTTAAAAATGTAGATTCAGAAACTACTTTTGTTGCGCACTGCAATGAAAATTTGGAAAGAATAAATTTAAATGAGATTCCAAAAATGGAAAATTACACTTTTCTGATTGGTCCAGAAGGCGACTTTTCAGATAAAGAAATTCTGTTTTTAGCTGAAAAAGGAATTAAAGCAGTTTCTTTAGGAGATCAAAGGTTGAGAACGGAAACGGCGGGCGTTTTTGTTGCGGCATGGAATTATGGGAAGATGATTATCTAAGACGAATTTAAAATTAAATCTTATTATCTTTTAGATATTTAGCCATAATCTGCTCCCCGCTTTTTATAGAATTTATAGCCCAACGAATCTTCATTCTCAGCAATTTTTCATCGTTCAGTTTATAATCAATATCAGATTTCATCAGCTTTTGCTTTAATTCATACATACAAAGCGAAGCTGCGACAGAGACATTAAAACTTCTCGTAAAACCATACATCGGAATCGCCAACGTTTCATCTGCAAAATCTAAAATCTCCTGAGAAACTCCCTCCATTTCAGTTCCGAAAACCAAAGCAATCGGTTCAGTGATTTCATATTGAGGTAACATTTTTGCGTTATTTTCTAATGAAACGACTACGATTTTATACCCTTTATCTTTAATTTTCTGGAAAGATTCCATATTCCGGGGAAGTTTTTCCACTTCAACCCACGTGTCAGCACCTTTTGTGACTTTTAGATTGGGCTCGAAATTATTTTCTTCCTGCAGAGCAACCACCTTATGAAAACCGCAAGCTTCCACCGACCTTACAATTGCAGCCGCATTTCTGAACTGATAGACATCTTCTAAAACAGGAAGCACAAAATCTGAACTTTCTGGAGCGAAATGTTCGATTTTTCTTAATCTTTCGTCGGTTAGAAACTGCTTCAGGTACTCGTAAGTTTTTGCTAAATCTTCCATCTATTTTCAAATCTTTGCAAATTAACGTAATTTTGAAATTCTGAACCTGAAAAGAAACTCAAAATCTTTAATTTAAATTTAAAATGAAGCGAAAAGTCCTTCTGATTTATACCGGTGGAACGATTGGTATGGAAAAAGATTACGAAACCGGAAGTCTCCGCGCCTTTGATTTCGGAAATATTTTTGAGAAAATGCCCGAAATGAAACTCATGGAATGCAAAGTTTTCGTACATCCTTTCGCAAAACCTTTGGACTCTTCAGATATGGGACCTGAAGAATGGAGAATAATCGCCAATTACATCTTTGATAATTATCAAAAATACGACGGTTTTTTGATTCTTCATGGAACCGACACGATGTCTTATACTGCTTCAGCATTGAGTTTTATGCTAAAAGGGTTAACGAAACCAGTGATTCTTACAGGCTCACAACTTCCAATTGGAGACTTAAGAACGGATGCAAAAGAAAATCTTTTGACAAGTTTATATTACGCAAGTCTGTACGAACAAAATGAAGCGGTGATTCAGGAAGTTGCGATTTATTTTGAATATAAATTATTGAGAGGAAACCGGACTTTGAAATACTCTGCTGAATATTTTGATGCATATTCAAGTCCGAACTACCCTATTCTTGGGCAATCCGGAGTTCATCTTAAAATTGAAAAAGACAATCTTTTCCGTTGTGATGGAAGAATGGATTTTCATGTGGACGAACATATTTCTGAAGATGTTTTATTCTGGAGAATTTTCCCAGGAATGAAACTGAATCATTTTAAAGAAATTCCGAAAATGAAAGTATTGATTTTGCAGGTTTTTGGATCAGGAACAATTTTCAGCAGTGAAAAAACTCTGGAAACTCTGCAACAGATCAGAAACAACGGAACTGAAATAGTTGTGGTAAGTCAATGCATTTCAGGTGGAATCTCGTTTGGTAAGTATGAAAACAGCAATATTTTTGTTAAAATCGGAGCGATAAGCGGAAGAGATATGACCGCTGAATGTGCCATCACCAAAGCAATGCATTTGATTGATAACCCAAAGTACAAAGGAAGTTTTGCAGATAATTTCTCGAGAAATATTTGTGGCGAAATCAGTAAATTAGCAGATTAAGAATTTGTTAATTCGATAAAATAGCCTATTTTTGCAGTCTTCAAAACATAGAGAGGTGTCCGAGTGGTTGAAGGAGCTACCCTGGAAAGGTAGTATGCGGGTAACTGTATCGAGGGTTCGAATCCCTTCCTCTCTGCAAAAGCGTTGATTTTCAACGCTTTTTTTCATTTTTAAATATCTAATACTTTATTGAAAATTCTTAAAAAAATCTAACAAATGACGTATTTGTTCAGACATTTTCCGACATAATAAACATCATCATTCTATTAAAAAAACAAAATCCAGATCAATGAATCTGGTTTTTTGCTTGAAATGCACTTTCTAAATGCATTTCGACAATATAATGATGGGTATGAATGTTTGACATCTGTTCTTTTGCCTTATCAAAAGAACCAATCCCGAAGCTTTGGGAAAGACTGGAATCTTTCTCTAAAAATTAATAATTAATCCTAAAATTCCCAAAACTTGTGCGGATCATATATTAGTGATTTGGTTCTTGGTTTGTCCCGCACTCAAACAGTGGGAATTTTTTAACGGATTAATTTTTAATTTTTGTGCGCTACAGTTTTTCAAGTCAGATAACAGCTTGTCTGAATTTGGAAGATATTTAAATTAAATTTCCATTTCTTAGCCCCGATTGCAGCAATTGTTTGAGCTCATTTTTCAGGATTCGGCGGCGGCAAAGCCGCCGCCGAATCCTGAAAAATAGCGAGTGCGGAAAGCGGGATTAAGCTCCTGAATAAATCAGTTGCAAACCGTAAGGAAAGTCTGGTTTCTCATGTGAATTTTAATCATCGCTTCAGATCTCAACTCGCTGTACATACTTTTTTCAAAGGCTTCAACCGCTTTCAGTTTGTAATCGATAAAATCTGCAATTCTCACCACCGAAAAATAGAAATTTCTGTATAAAGCCATATCGACTGTACTTCCGAAATGAGGTAGAAAAGCTTTTAAAAACGGAAGTTTTTTCTGATGCAAATCATAATCAAGGCAATATCCTGTTTTTTCTTTTGCCCTGATAATTTCGGAATGATTGATATAGTTTAAAATCGTCTCATTTTCTTTCATCGAAATTTTATTCTTCTGAAAGTAATGATGAATTCTGTCTAAAATATGTTGGGCATATTCCATCATGCTGATGGTTTTCAACTCGGAAACATTGTTGATTCCGGTTTTGAAACTTTTTGCATTAGAGTGATTCATATTAAATGAAATCCCAAAGTTTTCATGATACGGAAAGAAGCAGTTTTTCACTTCAATCATTGCATCTGCCTGCAACCGATCTTCGGAAAAATTATAACACAGATACGGTTTGTACATTTCTTTTATATGAACCAGAAAATCTGTCTCATTGGTGTTTTGATCATTTTCAAACCACTTTTCAAGATTGTTATAATATTGATTTTCGAATTCTCTGAAACTTAAATAAAACGGGATTTCCATAGCTTTTAATATTTATACTCCAAAGCTATAGATGTAATGCGACAAAACTTGACGTGTTTTATTTTTGAATAAATTATTTTTAGAACATCCGCAATTTGTCATAATCCTTAATTTGACGCAAGGCCAAACAAAGAATTTAAATTATGACTATTGTAAGTTATACAAAGGCGTAAACTTAGCAAAGAAATACAGATATTCTTAATGATGACAAATTGCAGACAATCGTTAATCATTTTTAGAAAAATGGATTTTTACTCCTGTACAACTAAATTTTACCGCAAAAGTGGCAAAAGAAATGATTGAGAAAAAAGAAATTTAAAAGTTTACAAAATGTAAGAAGTCTTTTTGTTAGCTTTTAAAAGTCTGACACAGTTGCTTATCTTTTGCTTCTTTTGCGATTAAAAGAAAAAAGTCCGGCTCTGAAAACAGAACCGGACTCCACGATTGAAATAATGATATATGAATAAAAAACTAACTTATTTCCAGCCACCGCCTAAACTTTTGTAGATATCGACAACGGTACTCAACTGTTTCTCTTTGGCTTCGATCAACTCCATTTTTGCATCTAAAGCATCTCTTTGGTTTAAAAGAACTTCCAAATAATCTGCTCTCGAGTTTTTGAAAAGCTGATTGGCAATGTCGATGGATTGGTCTAAAGCCTGAGTTTCCTGAGATTTCAACTGATAATACTGATCGATGTTTTTCACTTTAGACATCAGATTTGAAATATCCAGATACGCATTCAGAATGGTTTTGTCATATTCGTACAAAGCCTGAATTTGTTTTGCATCTGCAGTCTGGAAATTTGCCTTGATTGCACTTTTATTGATCAGCGGCCCAGCCAATTCACCAACCAAACTTGTAGCGATCGACTCGGGTAATTTAACTAAATAAGAAGGTTTAAAAGCTTCCAAACCTAGTGTTGCAGAAATTTCCAAAGAAGGATAAAATTCTTTTCTTGCTGCTTCAACATCCAGTTTTGCTGCTTTTAATTCTAATTCTGCATGCTTAATATCAGGACGGTTTGCCAATAACTGCGACGGAATTCCCGTATACACCGTTTGTGGAATAATTGACATGAAACTTTCTTTCGTTCTCACAATCGGTTGCGGGTAACGTCCACAAAGTGCATTGATCTGATTTTCTTTTTCAGTAATCTCCTGACGGATCGTATATTCTGTCGCTTTTGATTTTGCCAATTCAGCTTGAAACTTTTTCACGGCCAATTCTGTTGCAGCGGCTGCCTCTTTCTGAATTTTTGCAATTTCCAATGCTCTCGTCTGCAATTTGATGTATTGCTGAATGATATCCAGCTGATTATCCAATGCCAATAATTCATAATAATTATCAGCCACTTCTTCAATCAGATTTGAAAGAACAAAATTCTTCCCTTCCACAGTTGAAAGATAATGTGCTACTGCCGCATCCTTTTCGGTTCTGAGTTTTTTCCAGATGTCGATTTCCCAGTTGGCCATCAAACCCCCTTCAAAGTTCCCAAGCGGATCGGGCAGTTCTCTTCCAGGTTCGATTTCAGTGGATGCATCACCCGCTCCTTCACTTGTGTAACGACCTGCTTTACTTACTCCGGCCCCTAATCCTGCTCTTACAGACGGACTTAATCTTCCTTTTTTGGCAACGATTCCGCTTTTTGCTATTTCTATTTCCTGAAGCGTGATCAATAATTCCTGATTATTCTTTAAGGAAGTTTCAATTAGACTTACCAGATTCGGATCTGTGAAAAACTGTCTCCACGGTGTGGTTCCGCTGTTATTATTAACGTCCTGCTGTTCGTTTTGATTAAAATTTTCAGGAATATTGTTTTTCACTTCGTCCTGAATAACGGTTGCCATGGGCGCCTTACAACTTGCTAAAACAAGTGATAATGCGATGGCTGCTATATATTTATTATAAATCTTCATGTTTATCATCGTGTTGATAAGGTTCAGTTTGTTCAGTTAAAGGATTTTCTTCTTCATATTTTGACAGTCGGGATTTATCGGCAATGGTTCCGAAAATGTAGTATAATCCTGGAATAATCAGCAGTCCGAAAACGGTTCCGATGAGCATTCCTCCTGCTGCTGCTGTACCAATCGTTCTGTTTCCTACAGCTCCCGGTCCGGTTGCCATGACCAAAGGAATCAATCCGGCAATGAATGCAAATGAAGTCATCAAAATTGGTCTGAAACGGATTGCCGCTCCTTCAATTGCCGCCTGAGCAACAGGAATTCCTTCTTCTGCTTTTTTCTGAACGGCAAATTCAATGATTAATACAGCATTTTTACCTAAAAGTCCGATCAGCATGACCATCGCAACCTGTGCGTAAATATTGTTTTCTAACCCTAATAATTTAAGGCATAAAAACGCTCCGAAAATACCTGTCGGTAATGAAAGAATTACCGGTAATGGAAGGATAAAGCTTTCATACTGCGCCGAAAGAATTAAATAAACAAATCCTAAACAAATCAGGAAAATGTAAATTGCTTCGTTCCCACGGCCAACTTCATCTTTTGAAATTCCCGCCCAGTCGATTCCGAAACCTCTTGGTAATGTTTTGTCGGCAACTTCCTGAATGGCTTTAATCGCTTGTCCCGAACTGTACCCAGGAGCCGGAGTTCCGCTTACCTCAGAAGAGTTGTACATATTGTGTCTCGTGATTTCAGAAAGACCATATACTTTTTCCAAATGCATAAAATCTGAATACGGAACCATCTGATCCTTGTCGTTTTTAACATACAGTTTCAATAAATCACTTGGTAAAGCTCGATATTGCGGACCAGCCTGAACAATCACTTTGTAAGGTCGGTCGAAACGGATGAAACTGGTCTCATAGTTTGATCCGATTAATGTTGACAAATTATCCATTGCCTTTTCAATACTTACGCCTTTTTGTTCGGCTAAATCATTATCGATTTTAAGCATATATTGAGGGAAACTTGCGGAATAAAACGTAAATGCAGAACCTAATTCGGGACGTTTCTTTAGTTCTTTCACGAAATCGGTACTCACCTGCTCCATCTTCTGATAATCACCGCTTCCGGCTTTATCTAAAAGTCTTAATTCAAAACCACCTGCGGCTCCATACCCAGGAATAGATGGCGGCTGGAAAAATTCAATATTAGCCCCCGGAATATTTTTGGCTTTTTCTTCAAGCTTCTCGATGATTTCGGCGGCAGATTCTGAACGGTCTTCCCAGCTTTTAAGATTAATCAAACACGTTCCTGAGTTTGAACCTGTTCCTTCCGTCAGAATTTCGTAACCTGCTAATGAAGAAACTGATTGTACTCCATCGATGTCTTCAGATTCTTTCAATAATTCTTTGGCAATCTGATTCGTTCTCTCTAATGTAGAACCCGGCGGCGTCTGAATAATTGCATAAATCATCCCCTGATCTTCACCCGGAATAAATCCTGAAGGCAATGAGTTACTTAAAAAGTAAGTACAGGCACAGAAAAGTAATAACAAAGGAAGTGTGATGAATTTTTTCGTTACCGTTTTCTTCAATAGGTTCTCATACTTACCAGCTCCTTTTGTAAATACATTGTTGAATTTATCTAAAAGAATAGTAATCGGACCTCTTTTTTTAGCTTTTCCGTGGTTATTTTTTAGAATCAAAGCACATAAAGCCGGAGTCAATGTCAACGCTACAACTCCCGAAAGAATAATCGATGACGCCATTGTAATGGAAAACTGACGGTAGAAAACCCCAACCGGACCCGACATAAATGCCACCGGAATAAATACCGCTGCCATTACCAAAGTAATTGCGATGATCGCTCCGCTGATTTCATGCATTGCTTCTTCGGTCGCCTTTAATGCAGAAAGTCCTTTTTCCTCCATCTTGGCGTGAACGGCTTCGATCACTACAATCGCATCATCGACGACGACACCGATTGCCATTACCAATGCAAAGAGCGAAATCATATTTAAAGTAATTCCAAATGCGGACATGACCGCGAAAGTTCCTACCAACGAAACAGGAACTGCAATCGCCGGAATCAGAGTAGAACGCCAGTCTCCAAGAAATAAAAACACCACAATCGCCACCAAAATAAAGGCTTCGAATAAAGTATGAACAACCTTTTCAATCGATGCATCCAAAAATCTTGAAACGTCATAACTGATGTCGTAATGCATTCCTTTTGGGAAATTGGTTTTCTCAAGATCCGCCATCAATGTTTTTACGTTTTTGATAACGTCACTTGCATTAGATCCGTACGATTGTTTTACCGTGATTGCCGCTGAAGGTTTTCCGTTTAATGTAGAATAAATATCGTACATCGAAGAACCAAATTCGATATCGGCAACATCTTTTAATCTTACAAATTCTCCGGCAGATTTAGCTTTAAGAATGATATTTCCGTAATCTTTTTCATTATTAAAACGTCCCGGATATTTTAGAATATATTCAAATGACTGAGAACGTTTACCAGAACTTTCACCTGTTTTTCCGGGTGATGCTTCCAAACTTTGTTCGTTCAGAGCCTCCATTACTTCATCTGCTGAAATATTGTAAGCTGTTAACCTGTCCGGTTTCAGCCAGATACGCATTGCATATTCTCTTGTTCCCAAAATATCGGCAAAACCAACTCCGCTTACCCTTCTCAATTCAGACATTACATTGATGTCTGCATAATTGAAAAGGAATTTCTGATCGGCTTTGGGATCGTCACTGTACAAGTTAATGTACATCAGCATATTCGGCTCTTCACGAGTGATTTTCACCCCTTCACGAACAACCAACGGCGGAAGTTTATTGACTGCAGATGAAACACGGTTCTGAACGTTTACCGCTGCAACATTGGGATCAGTTCCCAAATCGAAAACCACCTGAATGGAAGTTTCACCATCATTTCCGGCATCGGAAGTCATGTATTTCATTCCGGGAACACCATTTAATGAACGTTCCAAAGGAATAACTACTGCTTTTACCAGCAATTCGTTGTTGGCTCCGGGATAGGTAGCGGTGATATTTACTTTTGGCGGAGAAATCGCAGGAAACTGTGTAATCGGGAGTTTCATTAACGATAAAACACCCATAAAAACAATAATCAGCGAGATTACGATCGACAGAACAGGTCTGCGAATGAATTTTTTAAACATAATTCTTCTATTCTGCTTTTAATTTTAAATTCTGAAGAACCTTCTTCGGATCCTGGAATTTCACTTTTACTTTCTGATCATCTTTTACTTTCTGCACCCCTTCCAACAGGATTTTTTCATCCGGGGAAATACCTGAAGAAACTACGTAGATATCAGGAAGCTCATAAGAAACTTTGATGTTTTTAGATTTTGCGACACCATTTTTATCAATTACGAAAACATATTTCTGATCCTGAATTTCGTACGTTGCCTTCTGCGGAATGATCAAAGCATTTTTAAGTGGCAAAGTCATACGAACTTTTCCTGTTTCACCATTTCTCAAAAGCTTTTCAGGGTTTGGAAATTTGGCTCTGAATGCAATATTTCCTGTTTCGTTGTCAAACTGACCTTCGATCGTCTGAATTTCACCTTGTTGATTAAACATTTCGCCATTAGCCATCATTAAGCTAACATTCTGGCTTCCGCGATCTGCAACGTGTGTCTGGTAGTTCAGATATTCCGGTTCAGAAACGTTGAAATAACTATAGATGTTTGTATTGTCTGAAAGTGTTGTCAAAAGATCACCTTCATCAACGAGACTTCCCAATTTCAATGGAATTCTATCAATTATCCCGGAGAAAGGTGCTTTAATATCTGTAAATGAAAGGTGGATTTGCGCTAATTTCATTTCTGCATTGGCCGCATCCAATTTGGCTTTTGCCATTAGTCTTTCATTTTTTGAAACTATGTTGTTGTTGGCAAGAGTGCTTGCATTTTTCAGTTCGATAGAGGCCTGTTCAACTTCCGCTCGTGCTTTAAGTAATTCTGCCTGATAGATTTGGGGCATAATTCGGAACAAAGTTTGTCCGGCTCTTACATACTGACCTTCGTCAACGTAGATTTTTTCAAGGAAACCTTTTTCCTGAGCACGAACCTCGATGTTCTTCACCGACTGGATCTGAGCGACAAAATCTTTGTTAATAATCGTATCCATTTTCACAGGTGAAGTCACCGGATACACTGAATCTTCCTGTTTTTCTTCCTTTTTCCCATTGCAGCTTGCAAGTAAAAGGACAGCGCTTAAGACAACGCCTGGGAGAACTCTTTTCATCATAATCTAGAGTATTATTAAAATCGTTAAATGTTAGTTTGAATAAATAATTCGGAGAAAATTACATCGTGGAATTAGAATAACACAATGCAAAGCCTTTTCGCTCCGGCTTGGGAACAAAAAGGTGAATGGGAAATAAGATTTTAGATTCTGATCGAACGAATCAGAATGAATGTTTTTACAGAATGAACATGCTGTAAAAATTCAGAAATAGAAGGTGTAAACCTTTTTTTGAATAACAGTCCAAATGAATAAATCAATCCGAAAACACTCGCAAAAAAGATAATTGCCTGTACGGTATCGGATAACTGAAAATCATCTTCCGTCAATTCTAAAGTAAAATTCTCAGCACTGTCGCCCATCTGCTGAACAGTAAATTTTGCACTCGATTGATAATGATCAACTTTATTTGGATAATTGTGAGAAATATGACCAGAAAAGTCGCTTCGCAAAGTTTTGACATTAAGCTTACTTTCCACTACAAAAAGCAGAAAAAGGCTGGTCAAAAAGTATACGATATAGTTTCTCATTTGAAGAGGCAAAGGTAAGTTTAGATTTTAATACTCAATTCACTATTAACAAAATTTAACTCTTCTTGAATTTCGCTGAAAAGTGAATGAGAGAAACAATAATTACATATACCTTTAAAATAAACACATAAAAAGACTCCAAATTCTTTAAATTATTAAAATTTAACATATTTTAAAGAAAAATAATTGTAATTTTACACAACTAAATCAATATTAATTAAAAAACCATAAAATCACAACTACCAATGAAAAAATATTTTCTCGGATTCTTTGTAATCCTCACACTTTCAGCGTGTAAACACTCTGCAAAAGACCCAGACGTAGCTGTAGTAACTCCTGAAACGGCATCTAAAGACGACATTACAAAAGAAACAATTTCTGACCGCCATGGCGATGAAATGGAAGTCATTACCAATAATACAAAGGAAATTATAACTGTTCACCTTAACGGAAAAACGTATGAACTGAAGAAAAATCATTCTACTCCCGGATTTTCTACTGAGGATAATAAATATTTGTACACCGAAACAAAAAATGAAGTCACCTTTCTGAAAAAGGAAATGGATATGGTTTTATTCCATGGGAAAAGAAATCAGGCTGAAACCAAAATGGCTTCACAATAAATACAAAGACGTTCTATTTGAACGTCTTTTTTGCTAAAACCTATCTAAAGAAATTTCTTCAGGTAAATCAATGTTATATTCAATAAAATCATAAAGACTTTTGGAGAAATAGCAACCATTCAAAATTCCTCTTGCGCCCAAACCGTTGAATACATAAAAATTCTGATGTTCAGCATGCCTACCAACAATTGGTCTTCGGTCTTTTACAGTGGGTCTGAAACCAAAGTGGACTTCTTTTATATCAAAATCATCCGGATAAAACTCAGAAAGTCCTTTTTGTAACTGCTCTACTGCAGACTCATCAATACGATCATGCAACTGTTCTCTGTCGTATGTTCCGCCATAGAAATGCAGATCGTTATTTAACGGAAATAAAAAATGTTTCTTTTTGATGGTAATATCCTCCTGGAGCGGCTGGGAAAGCTTAACTCTGATATGATGTCCTTTATTCGGAATCACAGGGATATCTGAAAAATAGGGATTATTTTTAACATTCATTCCTTCGCAGAAAATAATATTTTTAAACTGAAAATTGTGATAAGTCGATTTTTCAATATTAACTTCATCATAATTAAATTTTTCTTTAATTAATTGAGATTTACTTTTATGAAACCCAAGTAAATCATTGAAAAATCCCTGAACGTTTAATCTGGCAGACTGATTGACCATTCCTGAATTAAAATCATTTTTAACACCCTCTAAATGCTTAAAATTTTCATCTAAAAATTCAGAAAGCTCTTCTGATTGCGCTTTTTTAATCCATAATTTCTGTTCGTTTTCATCATGAAAAATTCTGTGAATGGAAGCTTCAATTAAATAGTTTGTTCCAGTATATTTTTCTATTTCGGTAAGTGTAGTTTTGAGAAAATCTAACTGTTCCTGAGCGAGCCAAAAAGTTGTAAATTTCTTAAGCACAACAGGATTGATAATTCCTGCAGATATTTGAGATGCACTCTTCTTTCCTTCAGAAAATAGAATGAATGACTTGTTGTTTTTTGTCAATTGATGGGCAAAAAATAATGCGGCATAACCGTCACCAACAATAATATAATCTACATTTTGCATAATAAAAAAACCTGAGTAAAAGTACTCAGGTTTTTTATAAATATCAAGTGAAATTTAGTAATTCCACATATCATTCTCCATTTGAAGAATTTGTCCTTTGATTCTGTCGCTTTCTTCTAATTGCTCCTCTGCATTTCTAGGAATGTAGTCTTTAATAACACCATCACCTAACCCCCCTGAAGATTTATAAATAATGGAAGAAAATCTTCTAGCATTGATAATATCATCAAAAGATAAGTCTGCAGATGAATTATTTCTGTTGAAAACATAGTTGTTTGCTAAAATCTCTCTAGCTTTTGGATAGTAAATCCAAAACAAATCAACTAACTCATCAGCACCTGCCATAGGTTGTCCATCTGGGCCAATTCTTCCAACAGAAGTTGGATCTGGACCCATTGCTGCAATACCTAATGGTCTGTATTTCATTTGGCCATCTCTTTTATCAACAAACCACATACCCATTATTTTTAGAACTTTAACCTTATCAGTTGTTGTTCTAATTAAATCAATATACTGTTTTTTTTGAGCTTCTGTCGGAGTTACACCAGAATTTATAATTTCAATTAATTCATCATCAATTCTTTCACTTTCCAACTTCTTCTTGATTCCTTCAGGAGTTGATCTGGTTGCAAAATTTTCATCTTCATACACTTCTTCAATTTTTCCTTCCAAAGCTGCGTCTAACAAAATTTGATATAATGATCTTGTAGTTTTTGAAAGTAAACCGTCTGGATTATCATAATAGAATGGCTGATTAATTTTATCATTCATGTCTATTATCTCCCATACCATCATACTTTTTGCGATGTCTTTATCATCTACAAAACCATATTCAAGTGGTTTTACTTTATTGCTAATAACAGTATCTCCCACTTTTCTCATATTTTCAGCTCTCATCTGTCTGAACTCTTCCGGAGAAGAAGCATTTAGAATAGTTTGGGAAAATGCAAACCCAGTAACTAAAACTAAAACACTGCTAATATATTTTTTCATAATATGAATTTACAAATTAATCTTATTGAACATTGATAATAACTGGTGAAATCTCTTTTAATCTCTGATTGCCAAGTCCTGTAGCTGTAGCTTGGATATCATAAATTTGAACAACATCACCTGGTCTAAGACCTCTTAAAACTCCCTCGGCTGCAGATAAAGAACTACCTTGAATCATTGTTCCTGCTCTTCCTGGAATTTTTAATATAAAGCTGTTAACAGTAAATGACACAGGGAAATCAAAGTCTGGTAGCGTAGCAGCTACCACCTGATTAGGAATTGATGCAGCTGGCATAAAGTTAACCGCTTTCCCTCTAATCTGACCTTGTGGTCTTGGAACACCTTTAATTCTATATTCAAATACCTGAGAAACAGATTTACCTGTAGGATCAGTTCCAGAAAGTGTTAATTTCACAATGTTACCTGTAGAAGGAATAACATTCCACTTACCTTTTCCTGTGCTCTTAACAACAGCTCCCGGAGCAGATAGAGATAATTTAGCATTGTCTGCACCAAGGATAGATCCTGTTACAGGGTTTTCTAAACCTCTATACATTACATTCATCTTATCAGCTGAAAGTAATAAACCTTGCTCAAGTTTCACTTGCTGAGGACCTGCAATTACATTATAGGTATGTGTGAACGGGAATTGCTGAGCTTTTCCTGTAGCATCCGTCAAAGTAATTACACCTCCAATTTTCTTCTCACCAAGACCTCCAGTATTTAAAGGAAGATATCCTTTACCATTTTCTTGTCTGCTAACACCACTGATGCTGATTTTATTGCTGTTAGAATAAGTTCCTAACATAATCACTGCCTCAGCTTTTTTACCAGACTGAATGTCTGAAGGAGCAGAAACAATCGCTTCATATTGGTTAAACTTGATGCTTGCATCTACTTTTTCCTGAAGCATTAAAGCCAATGCATCAGACTGCACATTTCTCGCATCATTCTGAATAATTTCTAAATTAGAAATTGCAGCAATAAGCGGCTGGTGATAAAATTTATTCTGAAACCATGTTTTACCGTTTGGAGATTTTCCGTTAGCATACTCTGCAGATAATGAAGTGTTTGCTCTGTCAACTAATTTTTTAAGCTGCTCATTGCTTCCAAATTTGGCATTGATGTAGTTTCTAACATCGTCCATCTTCTTCTTTAACTCCAAAGCACCAGCTGATGGGCTATTCTCTTCACCTTCTTTGAAGAAATATTCAGTAGTCGCTTCGTTATTATTCAATGCAGAGAAGTTCTCACTTACATCCATGTCTTTACCGGTTTCCGGATCTTTGTCAAGGAACTCTGATTGCTTTTTAAGCTTTATTTTAATTTCTTCAGTAGAAGATACCAAAAGATCAATTTTAGCTTTAAGACCTTTATAGTCTTCCCAAGGCTGAGCATAAGTATCTGGAACCTGTTGAGCTTTCGCTTCTAAAGTCTTCTCAAAAATATCTTCGTTTTTCTGTTCTGTCAAGAACCTAGTTTCTTTAAGAGCTCTTGTAGAATCGTAGTATGATCTAATGATTTCAACATCAATGTTTAGGGCCATCATTGCGATGAACACCAAATACATTAGGTTGATCATCTTCTGACGTGGAGTCTGTTTTCCTTTTGCCATTCTCTTTTCTTTAGTTTTTTATTAAATTAATGGGTTAGGATTACGACTTCATTGCAGTTAACATACCACCATAAACTCTGTTCAAGCTGTTTAGGTTGGTTGTTAAACCTTGTAATTCTTGATTAAACTTCTCAGACTGTTCTGCAGATTTCTGCATATCATCTACGTATTTTTTAGCAAATTCTGATTGTCTCTGACCGCTTTCTAACTGCATTGCATATAAAGCATTCATACTTTCCATATGCTGAGCAGCTTTATTTAGCTGATCATTATACTTATGAGTAGAAGCAGAAACATCAACAGTCTGGTTGATCTGATCTACAGAGTTTGAAAATTTATCAATACCTGTTCTTAATCTGTCAAACAACTGCACATCTAATTTTGCATCCTGAAGCATCTTGTCTAATTTTCCGGACAAAGAGTTTTCCAGCTCAGCAAAATGATCAGCTGTATTTTTAGAAGAAACATTTGAGTGCAATGGGTTTGGATTTGCATGTTTATCTAATAGTTCAGGATAAACATTTTCCCAATGGTAAGACTCTTCAGCTGCAGGAGGGTCAAATGCGAAAATAACAAAGATAATAGCCTCTGTAACAAGCCCAACTGTAAGTGCAATGTTACCATTTATAGGGCCCAAAGTAATGTGAGTAATTTTAAGCCAAGCTCCAAGAATTACAATTGCAGCACCGAATGAATAAAAGAAGTTCATCCACGCATCTTTAGTCTTAAACATATAAGTTAGTTTTTTTTAATGTTAAATAAATTGTTTCAAATTAGTTTAATTGATGATTCTTATCTGTTAACTCTCTTTAGTTTAACAGCAGCTTCAGGGATGTCCTGTACTGTTCTGAATCCTATATAACTTCTTGCAGAATCTTTGCTTTCATAATCTCTGCTTCCTGTCATCAACATATATCCAACATCTTTCCAAGATCCACCTCTTACAGATCTTTTAGGATCTTCCTTATCTTTAGTAGAAGGATTTAAAGTAGAAGAGAAATTGTATGATGAATTGTTATACGCAGATTCTGTCCATTCTGAAACGTTTCCTGCCATATCAAATAATCCAAATCCGTTTTTCTTAAACTTTTTCACTGGAGCTGTATACGTATAAGTTCCTTTTTTCTCATCTTCCATGTAATTACCTCTTTTTGGCTTGAAGTTTGCTAGATAACAACCTCTGTCATCCATTAAGTAAGGACCACCCCAAGGATAAGTTGCATTTTGCTTACCTCCTCTTGCAGCGTATTCCCACTCCATTTCAGTCGGAAGACGGAAAGATAAAGGTCTCTGCTTTCTTCTTTTTAAGCTTTCATTGTAGTCAGACTTTAATTTAGATCTGAAATTACAGTATGCTCTTGCCTGATCCCAGGTTACTCCAACAACAGGGTAATCTTTATAGGCTTTGTGCCAGAAATATTGTTCAAATAAAGGCTCGTTATAAGTAAAATGAAAATCTTTAACCCAAACTGTTGTATCGGGATAGATCGCTATGCTTTCACTTCTAAGGTAATTGACACCTCTTTCGTTTTCTGCAAGAGCAACATCCATATCTCCCCACTTATAATTATATTTTAATTTGCTTACATCAAGAAGTCTCTCGCTACCTACTCTTGAAGAAGCCGGCAAATACATAGATTCTAACACTTCTGCGTATTCTACATCAGGATATTTAGAGGTATTCCAATGCAATGGAATTTTCCAGTCTAATCTTTTTGTATCATCAAAACCGTCTCTGCCTCCTGCACCTTCAAGATATTCCTGATATGCTGTAAGATTCTCTTCTTTTTTTGCAAGGTATGCGTAATCTCCAATACCAGTACCTTTTCCACCACCTTCACCACCTTCTCCGGCAGCTTCAGCGAGCATAGTTCTTGCAATAGAGTCTCTAACATAATTGATGAACACACGGTATTCTGCATTTGTAGTTTCTGCCTCATCCATAAAGAAAGAGGATACAGTTACCGTTTTCAATGCTGCTTTTTCAGGGCTGTCTGTGAAATCCACATCAGCTAAACCTGCAACGAAAGATCCACCAGGAATGGCAACCATACCGTACGGTCTTTCTGCAACAAATGATTTTGTTTTTTCTCTAGGTATCAATTCCCCTTTTGTTCCTGGCTTCCCAACAGAAGAAGATCCACCACCTGAACAAGATACCGATGCTACCGACGCAGACAATAATAAAAGAAATATCCTTTTCATGTTAATTTTTATAATTAAGCCGTAAATATATAATTTTTTTAAGAAACTTTTAAGATTTTTTTTAGAATAACGAAAAAAATCTAAATTTATTTTATTTGCAAGTATTTTTATTCAACAGTTACAGATTTTGCAAGGTTTCTCGGCTGATCAACGTTTGCACCCCTATAAACTGCTATGTAATAAGCCAGTAGCTGCAACGGAACAGAGGCAACAATTGGTGAAAAACACTCAGAAGTCTCAGGAATCTCAATAACGTAATCTGCCATGGCACTTACCTGAGTATCACCTTTATTTACAACTGCAATAACTTTCCCTTTTCTAGCCTTAATTTCCTGCACATTGCTTACAATTTTATCATAATGACCTTTTTTAGGCGCAATGATTACGATAGGCATATTTTCGTCAATTAACGCAATAGGTCCGTGCTTCATCTCTGCTGCCGGATAGCCTTCTGCATGGATGTAGGAAATCTCTTTCAATTTCAAAGCTCCTTCTAATGCTGCAGGATAATTATAACCTCTTCCTAAATAAAGGAAATTGGTTGCGTTAATAAAATCTTTAGCAATATTTTGAGTTAATTCATGAGTAGCCTCTAAAACTTCCTCAATCTTTTTAGGAATAGCATTCAATTCAGCCGCTAAGCTCATGAATTCTGCATTTCCTAAGTTTCCGTTATGCTTTCCTAACTTCAATGCGATAAGCGACAGAATCGTAAGCTGAGCCGTAAATGCTTTTGTGGAAGCAACACCAATCTCAGGGCCTGCATGAGTATAAGATCCCGCATCTGTAATTCTTGCAATTGAAGAATCAACTACATTACAAATACCATAAATAAAAGCACCTCTTTCTTTTGCCAATTTTAAAGCTGCCATTGTATCGGCAGTTTCTCCTGACTGAGAAATTGCAATAACAACGTCTTTATCTGTAATAATTGGATTTCTGTATCTGAACTCTGAAGCATATTCAACTTCCACAGGAATTCTTGCAAATTCTTCAATTAAATATTCACCAATAAGACCTGCGTGCCATGATGTACCGCAAGCGATAATGGTAATTTTATTCGCATTTTTGAATTTCTCAAGGTGATCCCAAATTCCAGCCATTTTGATAATTCCTTCTTCCACAAGAAGTCTTCCTCTCATGGTATCATGAATTGATTTTGGCTGTTCGAAGATTTCTTTCAGCATAAAATGCTCATATCCACCTTTTTCGATTTGCTCTAAATTTAATTTAAGCTCCTGAATCTCAGGAACGATTTTAGAGTTATCATTAATTGTTCTGATATCTACACCATTTTCTAAAGAAAGAATTGCCATATGCCCTTCTTCCAAATAAATGGCTTCTTTTGTAAATTCGACGAAAGGAGAAGCATCTGAAGCAATAAAATATTCCTGCTCGCCAATACCGATTGCTAAAGGAGAACCTAATCTTCCCACAACCAAAACGCCAGGATAATCTTCGTGCATTACCGTAATGGCATAAGCACCATAGACTTCATTTAAAGCATATCTTACCGCAGTAGGGAAATCTGTTTCTGTATTTAATTCTGTAAAGTACTGAATCAAATTAACCAAAACTTCAGTATCTGTTTCTGATTTGAAAGTATATCCTTTATCAGTAAGCATTATTTTTATGGTATCGTAATTTTCTATAATACCATTATGAACGATTGCTATTTTCCCATTATTAGAGACATGAGGATGAGAATTTCTGTCGCTTGGAACACCATGTGTTGCCCAACGTGTGTGACCCATACCTACTTTTGCAATTCCTTTTAATTGACCAGAAATATTAACAAGGTCATCAACCTTACCTTTAGTTTTTTCTACGTTAAAACTATTGTTTTCACCTTCTAAAACAATTCCGGCACTGTCATAACCTCTATATTCTAATCTTCTAAGACCATTAATGACAATTTCATAGGCATCTTGAAAACCTGTATAACCAACTATTCCGCACATAACTTAATCAAGTGTTTTTATTTTTTATTTTGTACCGTAAGTAACTCTTAACTGAATCTTCTTAGTATTTGAAGGATCAGACCCAATAAATACTGCTCTGTCTGTAGAAAATGGCCTTGAAGTAAACTGAGGTCCTGCTAATGTAGTTCCTGTAGAAGACTGTAAGAAATTCCCCATATCAACTTTGAAATATTTATTTTCAAAAGGCAATCCTTTCTCAACAATTTCTTTCAAAGACTGTGTTACAGTAAAATCATAGTATGCCTGATTTTTATCTAAATCATACGCTTTCAGATAAGCAAAATTTGGTGTGGCAGACAGTAACAAAAGATCTTGTGTGAAAACATTTTTCTCATTTCCTTTTTCATCTTTTACATCTTTATCTCTTTGAATAATTGTTAATAAGGTTGGTTTTTTATACTTATTATCCCAAGCAATGTCATCCGTATACATTCTGATCTTTGCAGAGATAATACCTGCTTTCTTCTCATTATAAAGTTTTCTCAAATTATCTATTTCCGTAGGAGAAAATTTAATTCCTATTGAATTACCCCCCATCCCTTGAGCGAAAAGCTTAGCATCACCAGTTGTTATATTGGGTACTACTTTTTCTACTTCAGAATCGTTTCTGTTATATGCATAATTTCCAATATGTGCATTTCCGTTGCCTATAGAGAAAGCATACTTTGTCTGTGGTCTTGTAGTAGTACCGTTTTCTACTTTGTCAGATTTATAGTACATAATCAATTCAACTGATGAAGGCGAAAATTGAAAAAGATAGCCATCATTTTCATTCACAGAAATTTTCAAACCTCTGAAATATCTGATGAAACTTGCTACATCTTTCAATTCAGGCTGACCTTTTTTAGCAATAATTTTTGTTTGGAAGAAACTTTCTTTTAACTTCATTCTAAAACCAGCTTCAGATGTAAAAAGTGAAGCACCATCAGAGTCCTTTGTGATAGCAATCGCATTTACGTTTCCATTAAATTCTTTTGAACCCAGCTCTTCGTTATCATTAACGGTGAAATTTTTATTAGAATAAGCAATATCACTATACCCATTCAAAAATTCTGTTACTTCATGTACTTTAATAGTGAGTTTACCGCCATTTTCCTTAGCTTTCCCATATTTTACAGCAGGATATGTATTCACTACTTTTTTAGCAGCTACTGCTCCATCAGGATAAACATAACTTTCATCAGTCGTTGTTGTTAAAGAATCTGATGCATAAGTAGGCTTTATAACCAAAACTACAGAGTCTACCACCGCATTAGTTCCGAAATCAGGATCATAAGCAGCCAATCTCAACTGGGTATAATAAGATGCTTTCTGTATCCCGAACTGCTTTTCATTAAAAGCACCTAAAGTAGCAAGCCCTAATTTCGCAGCATCACTTCTTATACTGTCATTATTATCAATGTTATAAGCGATAACATCATAAGGAACTTCATTACCTTCTGCAGCACCATCTAAAAATAACTGCTCACCTAAAGAATCCGGATCAGGCTCGCAATTGTAAACCAACATCCCTCCAAAAATCACCATTGAAAGAATAGTGAAGGCTTTTTTCATATTATAAATCATCAAAATGTTCTTTTAATATAGTTTATTGATAGAATCTATGTCTAAATACTCTGATTTCTTAGTAGAAGTTTCGTTGAAAGCTTTATCTAAATCCCCTTCTAAGAATTCATCACCTTTTACAACCTCATCTACATACTTCATACTTTCAATCACAAAACTTTGAAAGCTTGGAGTATTTAACGCTTCCAATCCCGAAATATTATCAAACTGTAATTTTTCTACGATGCTTTTATCCAAAGGAGCATCCTTTTCATTATATAATGAAAGAACAATTTTCGCATCCTTGAAATAAGTATCAGACTGATAGAATGTTTTTAAATACACAGGAATGAAAGAAGCCATCCACCCGTTAAGGTGAATAACATCCGGTACCCAGTTTAATTTTTTAATCGTTTCGATAACGCCTCTTGCAAAGAAAATTGCACGCTCATCATTATCCGGGAAAGCTACGCCCTCGTCATCAAAATAATATTGTTTTCTTTTGAAGTATTCTTCATTATCGATAAAATAAACCTGAAGTCTTTCTCCCGGAAGAGAAGCTACTTTTATAATAAGAGGCTGATCAAGATCGTTGATGATAATATTCATCCCAGAAAGGCGGATTACCTCATGAAGCTGAAATTTTCTTTCACTTATTTGTCCAAATCGTGGCATAAAAACTCTTACATCATTGCCTTCTTGGTGCATTTTAAGTGCCATTTTGTTTACCACTGTTCCTAAGTTTGTATCTTCCTGATAAGGGTACATCTCTGTGGTAATGTACAGTATTTTCTGATTGGGCATATAATTTTTATATAATTTTAAATAATGCTATAAGTTACAAAATTACAAAAAAACATCCAACATTATTGTAATTAACATTTTTTTACGATAATCAGTATGGTTGAACTAGTAATTCCTGAAAATTAATACAAGATATTTTAGTATTTTTGAATTACTATTAAAATAAATTATGGAAGTTCTAAAAAACAAAAAAACGCTTCAGGATTTTATTGAAAGACAGAGAGAAATGGGCAAAAAAATCGGTTTTGCTCCTACTATGGGTGCGCTGCATAATGGTCACCTTTCTTTATATGAAGCTGCCAGAGCAGAAAACGACTTGGTTATTTCTTCGATATTTGTAAATCCCACACAGTTTAACAATGCTGAAGATTTAAAAAAATACCCTAGAGATACCAACAGAGATATTAAAATACTTGAAAAATCAGGTTTAGTGGATGCAGTATACATTCCAGAAGTACAAGATATCTACCCTGAAAAAGCGGAAAGCCAGCATTATGATTTTGACGGCTTAGAAAATGAGATGGAAGGGAAATCTCGTCCGGGGCATTTCGATGGCGTAGGAACCGTAGTTGAAGAACTTTTCAGACAGGTAAAACCCGACAATGCTTATTTCGGCGAAAAAGATTTCCAGCAATTGGCGATTATTAAAAAAATGACTGAAAAGAAGCAACTTCACATCAACATTCATGGAGTTGATATTTACAGAGCAGAAAACGGATTGGCACTGAGCTCAAGAAATCAAAGACTCACTGAAAACAGAAGAGAAGATTCTAAAGTCATTTATGAAACGTTGGTAAAAGTGAATAATTGGTTCAGAACAGTGTCTATTCCTGAGATTAAAGAAAGAGTAAAAGATATTTTTGATGATCAGGTGGGAATGCAGATGGAATATTTTATGATTGCAGATGAAAACACTCTGAAAGAAACTGATTTCTTTTATAAAGATAATTCTTACAGAGCTTTTATCGTAGTAATGGTAGACGGTGTGAGATTGATCGATAATATGCATTTAGATTGATCAACATCCATAAAAAATCAAAGGCTTCCGGAAGGAAGCCTTTGAACACCAAATCACAAAATATTAATATGAAAAAAATTTACTTTTCAGTAAACTTGTGACCCGGCTGGGATTCGAACCCAGGACCCATACATTAAAAGTGTATTGCTCTACCAGCTGAGCTACCGAGTCGGTCTTGTTTTTAGATTTGATAAATTTAAAATAAATTTTAGAATTACCAAACTTTTTTTTGCAGTGCCTGCGACTGGACTCGAACCAGCACATCCTTAGGAAACCACCCCCTCAAGATGGCGTGTCTACCAATTTCACCACGCAGGCAAAAAAATTATAAAAAAATATAACATTTTTGCTAGTGACCCGGCTGGGATTCGAACCCAGGACCCATACATTAAAAGTGTATTGCTCTACCAGCTGAGCTACCGAGTCGGTCACTTTATTATCAAGTTTCAGTGTTAAGTAATGTCCCTTGTTTTTAGTGGTGCAAAGATAGGACTTTTTTCATTATCTCAAAACTTTTTCGCAAATTTGTTTAAAATAAATTCATGATAATTTCACTAGTCGGATACATGGGAAGTGGCAAATCTCACATTTCCAAAATTTTAAGCGAAAAAATAGATTTCAAATTAATTGACCTCGATAGAGAAATTTCTAAGCGAAATAAATTAACGATCCCCGAAATCTTTGAGAAAAGGGGTGAAATCTACTTTCGTAAGCAGGAAAGAGAAATTTTAGAAGAGCTTTTAGCCACAGAAGAGAATATCGTTTTGAGTCTGGGAGGAGGCACGCCTGTCTATTACAATAATATGGAAATCATCAACCATAATTCTAAAAGTGTTTTTCTCAGAACGTCTATCAGTACTTTAATAGAAAGAATTTCAAAACAAAAAGAAAAAAGACCTTTGATTGCTAATATTTCAGACGAAAACCTCCCCGAGTTTATTGCCAAACATTTATTTGAAAGAAATGAATTTTACAGTAAGGCTCAATTCATCATCGGCACCGATTCTAAAGAACCGGAAGAAATCATGAACGAAATCATCGAAAAACTGTATCTATGATTCTTTCTCCTCTTCTTTTTCTGAATCGCTTTCTCCAAAAAAGTCATCCCAATCTGTAAAATCTGAATCTACATCATTTTCTGTATAGCCGTCAATCTCTCTCCTATCCTTTTTGGTAGGTCTTCCTTCACCACGGTCTCGGTAATAACTCTGAGACATTTTTCTCAGTTTAAGCAGCTCGTACTGTTCTTTATCTGTGACATCTTTGATATGAAGCGAAACTAATTTAGCCCCAATTCTACTTTTGGGGATTTGGATGACTTTTATTTTATAGTCAATTTGATTTTTACGAATTTTAATGACATCTCCCTCTTTTACCTCTTTAGACGACTTTACAACCGATGCTCCTATTGCTACTCTGTTCTTTTTGATCTCGTCAGTAGCAATACTTCTGGTCTTGTAAAAACGAATACTCCATAAAAATTTATCTATTCTCATAATTTTTTATACTTTTGCCGTTATATTATTTGTAAAGTAATTAAAGTTTTTGAAATGAAAAAAATATTTTTGTATATCCTTGCTGGATCTTTGTGTTTTTCAGCTTGTAAGAAAGATGATGAAGTGGAAACATTTGTAGAGCCAGAAAACATTGAGGTAAGAAACTCATTGGATGAGCAGGCTATCCAAAAATTTATGGATAACAACTACTTAGACACTCAAGGAAACATCAAAGCATTTACTGCTGATGCTGCTGATGATAACTTTAAAAAATTATCTGAGCTTAATCCTGTAAAACTTCCTTCCGGAGTTATTTACATTAAAAGAGATGGTGCTCAACCTAATCCTGGAGTAGCAATAAATACTGATTCGAATACACCTGCTACTGCAAGCTTGATCAAAACAATGATAAGAGGAAGCTATTACCGCGCTACCGATATCGACGGAAACGTAGCTCTTACTTCTGGAGGAACTCTTATCAATACAATTGATTTAGAAGCCTCTCCGGTAACTGATCCCAGATTTTATTATGTGAAAAAACCAATTTTAACTGGTGCATCTACTGAAGCAGCTAAACAGAGAAGTTATTACGAAATAGAGGGTTTTCAGGAAGGATTAAAATACTTCAATGGTTTCCAAAATTTACCTAACGAAACATTACCAAACTTACAAGGAGTAATCATTGTTCCATCAAAAGCAGCGTTTGCAAGAGATGCTAATTATTACAATCTTCAAAATGCATGTTTCGTTTTTAATTTTCAGATTTATCATACAGAAACAAGACCTGCAGGTCAGGAATAATCTCAGTCAAAAAAATAATAAAAAATGGCTTCAAAATATTTTGAAGCCATTTTTATTTTTACGTTTATCTCACATTTCCCAAAATATCCGGAAAATATTTATCTGAAAGATGCTCAAACTCATCACCTCGCATAAACATTGAGGCATCCACTTCTTCGTAAGAACTTCTTCCTGCAGCTGCAATCAATTCATTACAAGTGTGTAGAGTATTTTTGTGAAAATGATATACTCTCTCTGCTTTATCAGTCACATCAAGACCTTTAATCAACATTTTATCTTGGGTAGCAACTCCGGTGGGGCAATTGTTATTATTACATCTCAATGCCTGAATACAACCTAATGAGAACATAAATCCTCTGGCATTGTTACACATATCAGCTCCCATTGCGACCGCTCGTAAAATATCTAAACTTGTCAGAACTTTTCCGCTGGCAATCACCCTCAATTTATTTCGGACATTATAATTCTTCAGTGTTTTATTGACAAAAATCAAGGCTGGTTCTAGAGGCATTCCTACTCCATCAGAGAATTCTGGCGGTGCTGCTCCTGTTCCTCCTTCTGCTCCGTCAACTGTAATAAAATCAGGATAAATTTTCAGTACATTCATCTGAACACAAATATCTTCAAACTCTTTGGTATCGCCGATACATAATTTAAAACCTACAGGTTTTCCGCCTGAAAGTTCTCTTAAATGCTGTACAAATTTCAATAAACCAGCAGCATCAGAAAAAGATGAATGCGATGGAGGTGAAATAATCGTTATACCTGGTTGTACGTGACGGATTTTTGCGATCTCAGGTGTATTCTTTACTCCTGGTAAAACTCCACCGTGACCAGGTTTTGCGCCTTGAGACAACTTAATTTCAACCATTTTCACATTCGGAAGTGTTGAATATTTTGTAAATAATTCCGGGTTGAATTTCCCTTCGTCATCTCTGCATCCGAAATACCCTGTCCCAATTTGCCAGCATAGATCTCCGCCTTCCATGTGATGCGGAGAAATTCCACCTTCACCTGTATTATGATAGAAATTTCCTTTTTTGGCACCTCGGTTTAAAGAAATCTGAGCTCTGTCACTCAACGCACCAAAACTCATTGCCGAAATATTAAATAATGACGCATGATAAGGCTGAGAACATTGTTCACCACCTACCCAAACTCTCGGAAGCTCTTCTTTAGGAGATTTAGCATAAATAGAATGTTTAATTCCCTCATACTTTCTGTGATTGACTTCTAACTGAGTTCCGAAAGGCACAGTATCACTCAGATTTTTTGAGCGTCTATAGACTGCTGAACGCTGATTTCTTGGAAAAGGCTTACCATCAGTTTCTCTTTCGATAAAATATTGCTGCATTTCGGGCGAGATATCTTCAAAAAAATACCTGAAATACCCCAAAACAGGAAAATTTCTAAGAATGGCATGTTTCGTTTGATAGGTATTGTAAACTCCCAATGCATAAACTGCCGTTAAAAGTATTGGAATCCAATAATGGGCTTTGATGAGTAAAGCAACAATCCATGTGACTATTACCAACACCAATCCCCAAGATAAAAACTTATCTCTCATAAGAATGTAGATTTAAAATCGTTAAAGAATAAATTTAGTTGAAATAAAGCAAACAGACTATGCTTTTGCTAAAAAACTTTCGTAAGACGATTGCACAGAAACCGTGCCATCTGACAGGATTTTTTCTAAATTCAGAAATTCAATTTGATTGACAGACGCCGAATCAAAATCTTTTTGTACCCTCACATAATTTTCTGTGAAGCCGTACATTTTTCCGTCTTTATTTTCATGCTCCCAAAGAACCGGAAGTGTTTGCCCAAGCTGGGTTTGATAGAATGCCATTTTCTTCTTTTCAGAAAGAATTCTCAGCATTTTGTTGCGTCTTTTTCTCTCAGGAATCGGAACTGCGCCATCCATCTCGGCCGCCTCTGTATTTTCTCTTTCAGAATACGTGAAAACGTGTAGATAACTGATTGGGAGGTCATTCAGGAAATTATACGTTTCCATAAACAATTCTTCCGTTTCTCCCGGAAAACCAACGATCACATCAACGCCAATCGCTGCATGAGGCATCACCTCACGTATTTTATTGACTCTGTTGTTATATAATTTCGTCAGATAACGGCGTTTCATTTTTTTCAATAATTCATCGCTTCCTGATTGCAAAGGAATATGAAAATGCGGAACAAAGCTTTTACTTTTAGAAACCAATTCGATGCTTTCATCTTTCAAAAGATTCGGCTCAATCGATGAAATACGGATTCTTTCAATACCGTCAACCTGATCTAATTCTTTAATTAAATCTAAAAAAGTATGTTCGTGTTTTTTGTTTCCAAATTCACCTTTACCGTAATCACCAATGTTGACACCCGTTAAAACAATCTCTTTAATGTCTCTCGATGCAATTTCTTTCGCATTTTTCAAAACATTATCGATGGTGTCTGAACGCGAAATCCCTCTGGCCAAAGGAATGGTACAGTAGGTACATTTGTAATCGCAGCCATCTTGAACTTTCAGGAAAGCTCTTGTTCTGTCCCCAATAGAATAACTTCCGATGAAAAAATCTGTTTCTTCAATTTCACAGGAATGCACAACACCTTCACTTTCAGATTTCTCTAAGTCATCAAGATAACTCAAAATGTTGAATTTTTCTTTGGCTCCAAGAACCAAATCTACTCCTGTAATTTGTGAAATTTCTTCAGGTTTCAATTGAGCATAACAGCCAACAATCACCACCAAACCTTCAGGATTGGCTTTCATTGCACGCTTCACATGAAGTTTACATTCACGGTCTGCATTTTCTGTCACCGAACAAGTGTTGATTACATAAACATCTGCTTTCTCATCAAAACTTACCTTATCATAGCCGGCATCTGTCAATTGACGGGCAATGGTAGATGTTTCCGCAAAATTTAATTTGCAGCCAAGGGTGTGGAATGCGGCAGTTCTGTGAAAGTGAGACATTTATTGTTCCTGAATTTTGTGGGTGCAAAGATAATGATTTAAATATGAATACTAAATTGATTAAATCTATAGTTTGTAATCGTCTCGTACTTCGAGACGATTTGCAAAGCAGACATTAGAAGAATTCTGAGTCTCAACCTCATCAATTTTCTGAAGATCTTTGATGCATTGCTCTCTTATATTCCAGATTTCATCTAAGTTACAGGAAATATTCTCGTCAGCAATCCATTGTTTAAGAAAATCTTTGTGAATTAAAATTTTCTCTTCAACAATTGTATTTAGCTCTATTTCTCTTTCAATCAGTAATTTAGTTTTAAAGTGTAGATAATTTGAATTGGGCTTTGTAAAATCAAAATATCATCATCGATTTTCAGATAATTGTGCGCTTCCGGAATATAATTTAATTTAAATTTTTCTAGTGTGCTTCTAATTTTCTGAGTATGCTGCATCCATCTTAAAAATACCGAGAATTAATTTTACATCTTGTTGATCATTTTCAAGAGCTAATTTTCTTAAAATAGCAGGTTTTGTACTGCAGGTTCCGCCCAAATCATCAAAAACACATTGAATATTCTTTTTATCTGAATTTCTTTTGTATGGCAATTCTGAAACATATTTGCAGGCAGAATTGAAATCTGTGATATTTCTTTTTAAAAATTCATTAGAAATAATGCCTTTGTCTTTATGTATGATGAAATTTTTCATTTTTTGGATTTAATTAAAATCTCATTTTCCTTACAATGTTAAATAAAACCAATTTAGCGTTTTTCACGTATATAAATGTAAATTGCAGCCTATGAATTGTAAGATCAGCCATTTTATGCAGGATTTAAATTCCTTAAATATTGAAAAGCTTGAAAAATGGTTTACTGATGAAACTGTAATCTGGATTCCGCCAGCGAAAGAAATTTCAGGAAAAAATAGAATCTTAGCTTTATTCAGAGCAATTTTCAGACGATACGAAAAGATTGAATGGAGTGTTTCTGAAATTTTCCATTTAGGAAACAACAAATACTTTTATCAGACGAATTCTTTAGGTAATATGTCAGGTAAAGGCAGTTATACAAACGAAATCTGTACCATTATTCAGTTTTCAGAATGCGGAAAAATCCTTTATCTATCAGATTATTTTAAAGATACCAAAATTTTTAAATAACAAAAGCCATCTCCCTCAAGACGGCTTTTGTTATTAATCGTGTTAATAATTAATTCCTATTTTTAACCAAAATCCATCCCGAATATTTGATAGGAGCATTATTCCTTTTAGGCTCATTCCATGTAAACGAGAACCAGTAATTGCCGGTAAGTATTTTCTTATTCCCTGCTGTTCCGTCCCATTTGTAATCATTAAACTGATCTGCTTCAAACATTTTATTTCCATAGCGGTCATATACGGTAAATACAAGATTGTGTTTATTTGCCAATGCAGAATAATCTACATAGTCATTTGATCCGTCACCATTCGGTGTAATAGCATTTACAATATTGGGAACTGTAATCTCTACATTTACTTCATTACAGTCGTTAGAATCTTTTATATACACCACATGCTCACCTCTTTTCACTCCGGTAAACACATTAGAATCCTGCCAGTTTATATTATCCATAGAATATTTGTAGGGAGCTTTTCCTCCTTTTACATTTACAACTACTTTTGCAAAAGAAATATCTATGCTTGAAACAACAGGCTGAGTATAAGGTAAAACTTTTACGTTTTGCCTTGCAAAACAGTTTCCGGTCTGAAGTTTCACCCAATAATTTCCTACTGATAACCCAGAAACCACTTGCGTAGTTGCCCCTGTACTCCATTCGTATGAAGCAAAACCAGGCCCTGCATCAAGAGTTGCCAGACCATCAATACAAATGGTCTGATCTTTTAAAACAGTAGAATATACCTGTGGGATTATCTTTAGAGTAATTTTCACAATAGCATAACAGCCACTTATATCGGCCACTTTCACATATACAACTCCAGCTCCCGAAACATAGGCTGTCGATGGGGAAATAGGATTTGTACCTGCCTGCGCAGCTGCCAGTGTTGAATAATATGTTTTTATGACACCCGGCTGTGTAGTCACGTCCGCCAAGTCAAGATTAAACATTGCTACATTTGCATTGTTATCCTGCGCACAAGCTTCTAAACTTCCATCATAAGCAGGAAATGATCCTAATTTAAATTTAAAAACACCGATTTCCCTGCAGAAATTCATAGGATTATTAGGGTTGGCAGGATCCTGATAATGGATACTGTAATAATATAATGATGTTGTATTTACTGAAATTGGGGCCGTAATAGGACTTAAACCTGATATTGCATCATTCTGAGTCGTATGATAAGTAACGATGAAATTTTGATTATTATTTAGAATACCTGAAGAAAGTACACTGAAATTAAATATAGAAGGATTGGTACAGATCAACACTTCATTAGGGTTTGACGGATTTGCTGCAGGAGTACCGGGAGATATAAAAGGATAAGGATGCAACACCGGATTGGTAAACGGCGTCGTCAAAGTAGCAGTTCCGCCCCAGGTAAGTGAAAAAGGAGCAACCGTTGTACTTAAAGCACCTACCCAGTTGTCTAAAAACAGATAATAAGTTTCACCTGCTATGACATCCAGATACCGACAATATGGGGTTAAAGATCCACCCGCAGCACTCGTTAAAGTACTGGTCATATCCAAACCGGTTGCCGGGCCAGGCCCTATAGTTGTGGCGGCATTACATCGAATCGGTGAACCTAAATTTCCACAGACTGCATTGGGTCCAAAAATAGCCCAATCATAATCTGCATCCGGAGCTGTAGGAACCAGATTGAATGTTAATGTACCACTTGTTGCAATCGTAATTTTGTACCAGATAGAATTATGCTCTCCTGAAGTGATACAATCTCCTATCGTTTCACTCACATTTCCAACACCTGTAGGACTGTAAGTTATGGTAGAATTACCACAGACTGAAAGCGCAGTAGAGCAGTCTGCCTGTGCATAAAATATAGTTGATAACAAAAGTAAAATAAGGAGTATAGTTTTTTTCATATTAACATACATTAGGTGCATATCAAAATTAAACAAATATTTCAATTATTACAATCAAAACTGCAATAATTTAAAACAAATTCGTTAAATTATAATAATTATTAATGAAAATTAAAGAATACTAAGATTTAATGCTTGTCAGATTTCCACAAAGGTTTTCAAGATGAAAAATCTTATGAAACGGGCTTTTTACTTCATTTAAATGTTCTCTGTCCTGAATAAAAGTATACCGCGAAGCAAGAGAATTCATATCTGAAACAATGACCAGCCAGCATTCATCAACGGTTCTGTCGTAATATGGAAATTTCTCGTTTTTCTTATCTATTATTTCTAAGATTTTCTCAGAACACAGCTCATCAAAGAGATTCATATTGTACTCATGGGTGATAAAAACATTTCTGCGGTGAGTAGATTTCCGGATGCTTTTTACACATCCAATGGGTTTATTTTTTTTGATGCTTTTGTAGATATTAAGAATGATTTCCTGTTGCTGCTCGATACTTTCAAATTTTAAATGAACGTGAAACGACAAAAAATAAACACCACGATATTTCGTAGTGTCTTCCTGTTCTAATAATATTTCTGCCTGGCGGAATATTTTATTTAAATTGCTCTCAACCTTCTTCATTTCAAGATGATTGATGACCTCGGTCAATTCGATTCCAATCTTTTTGTTGTTAAATTTTGCGATAAAGTCCGGGCTTTCGCACGTAAGATTCTCAAAGGTAACCTCAGGGAAATGATGCATAAAAGAATTGAGCAGCAAAATTTCTGCTTTCTTCTTATATTTTTCCCTGTCATGAAGCGGAGATTCGTCTATGGTGCGATGATATTTCTCCATCGGCTTCTTTTTCAGATGACGATTCAGGTAATATAAGCTCAGATTCTTGATTAAATCTTCATCAGAAAAAACCTTTTTCATATTTGGAAGTTTTTGATTATCAAAAATTTATAATTAAAGATAACTAAAAAAACTATTCAACAGATCTATTTAAAAATATTTATTATATAATTAATGTAAAGTTTATTTTCTTAATCGATACCTTTGATTCTTTAAACACAAAAAATTGAATTTTTTTATGGATTTTAAAAATTTTAAAGTACCCTACAGCATCAACGAAAAATATTCTAAAAAAGTGGCCTATTTTTCTATGGAATTTGCCCTTGAGCAGGTTTTAAAAATATATTCTGGCGGACTGGGCTTTTTGGCAGGTTCACACATGAGAAGCGCTTATAATCTGAAGCAGGATTTAGTAGGAATCGGGATTCTCTGGAAATTCGGATATTATGATCAGGCAAGAAACCACGATCAAACGTTACAACCTACCTGGACGAAGAAAATGTACAGCTTTCTGGAAGACACCGGAATAAAATTCCAAATCGAGATCCACAGTGCGCCGGTTTGGGTAAAGGTCTGGTATCTTGATCCTGAAACTTTTCACACAGCGCCGATGTTTTTTCTTTCCACAGATGTTCCTGAAAACGATCATATTTCAAAAACAATCTGTCACAAGCTTTACGATGCCAACGAATCTACAAAATTGGCTCAATATATTTTGCTCGGAAAAGGCGGTGCAAGATTACTGGATGAGCTCAATCTGGAAAGAGAAGTATATCATCTGAATGAAGCTCATGGACTTCCGGCAGCTTTTTATTTATTAAAAAAATACAACGGAAATCTTCAGAAGGTTAAAGAAAAATTAGTTTTTACAACACACACTCCCGAAGAAGCCGGAAACGAAAAACATAATCTGAAATTATGCTACGACATGTCGTATTTTTCAGGTTTAAGCATAGAAGAGGCAAAACAATTGGAAGGTGCTGACGGCGAATTGTTCAATCATTCTCTTTGCGCATTGAAAATGGCAAGAATTGCCAATGGAGTATCTCAACTTCACGGCGTAGTTTCCAGAGCGATGTGGAGCAAGTATCCGGGAATTTGTGAGATTAAATCGATTACGAACGCTCAGGAATTCAAATATTGGGGGGACAAAAATCTTTACATTGCAAAAGATGAAAATAACGATACCATTTTTGATTACCGCAAAAAGCTTTTAAAGAAAAGATTATTTAAAATAGTTGCCGACCAAACCGGAAATTTATTTGACCCGAATATTTTCACTATTGTTTGGGCAAGAAGATTTGCAGGTTACAAAAGAGCAGATTTGCTTTTGCATGACAAAGACAGATTCAGAAAGTTATTAAACAATCCGAAATATCCGGTGCAGATTATCTGGGCAGGAAAACCTTATCCGATGGATTATTCTTCGATTTCGACCTTTAATACTTTGGTTGAAGAAAGTAATAACCATAAAAACATGGCAGTTTTGACGGGCTACGAACTTTCTTTAAGCAAATCTTTGAAACAGGGTTCTGATGTTTGGTTAAACAATCCAAGAGTTCCGAGAGAAGCTTCAGGTACTTCAGGAATGTCTGCTGCAATGAACGGATCTGTAAACCTGTCAACCGATGACGGCTGGATTCCTGAGTTTGCTAAACATGGCGAAAACGCTTTCGTTGTTCCAAAATGTGATTACGAAAACATGAGTATTTATGAGCAGGATAATTATGATTTAAATAAGTTATATGAAATTCTTGAAAATGAAATTCTCCCGATCTATTACGACGATCAGAAAAAATGGAGAAACATACAGCAAAATGCTATGAATGATGTAAAAGATCAATTCAACAGCGACCGAATGGCTGATGAATATTACCAGATTCTTTACAATCAAAGCAGATAAAAATAAACCGTTCGGGAAATTTCCCGAACGTTTTATTTTTAAGATTAATCTTTGTCTTTTTTCTTAGGTACTTTTAACCCTTTTTCCTTTGCTTCAGATATTCCTATGGCAACTGCCTGTTTTTTATCTGTTACTTTCTTTCCTGAAGATGATTTCAGCTTTCCTTCTTTGAATTCTTTCATCACCTTACCTACTTTTTCCTGAGCTTTTTCTGAATATTTTGTTTTGCTCATACTATTATATTTTAGGATTTATTTCTCGAAACTCCTATTTCATAAACACTTGCATGCTTCAGGTATTTTGAACGCTCTCTGGAAGTTACAGATTCAAAATGATCATTTTTCAGAACAACAATAGGATCTTCTGCATTCTCCAGCTCAAAATTTGCAAGATATCTTTCATCAGGTGGAGATTGCAGAAGTTTAGCCTTAATTTTTTGCAACTCATCAGCATACTGCTTAAAACCTTCATCTGAAGAATGAATAAATTTATATTCTGCGCCTGCATTTACATAGTAATGTAATTTCTTTTCTATCAAACCAGCTTCTGAGCTTATTTGCGGATTATCATTACCATCTTTAAAAGCAACTTCTACCAAAGTTCCGTTATGTTCTTGTGCGTATCTTTCGGCATCGGTGAAATTTGAGAAACCTGTGTAAACAATTTGATCTTCAAGCTCATATTTGTTTAGCTTCTTATCCTGTGCATTCGTTTCCATAATTATTTAATTTTAATATTAAGAATACATTCAATTTTACTGCCAAATTATATTCACAAAAAAGCTTTTTACTACAATTTGATAAAATTGTTATCTTTGGATTTCTTTAAATTAATCAATGAAAAAATTCTTACTAACCCTAACTGTTGTCGCAGCATTTTATAATGTAACAGCTCAGGAAATCACTTTAGATAAAATATACTCAGGATATTACCGTGGAAAAGGCATTGCCGGAATCACATCCATGAAAAACGGTGAAAATTATCTGGTCATTGAGCAAGGTGGAATTGCAAAATATTCTTACAAAACTTCTCAAAAAGAAGGGAATTTAGTCGACGGTAATTTCGAAAGCTATGAATTTTCTGATGATGAATCTAAAATTCTTCTATTAAAAGAGAGTCAGCCCATTTACAGACATTCTTTTTTAGGCAAATACGATATTAAAGATTTAAAAACCGGAAAAACTACAAGTCTGAATGAAGGAAAAGCTGTTCAGGAACCGAGATTTTCCCCTGATGCAACGAAAATTTCTTTCATTGTTGATAATAATTTATTTTATCAGGATTTAAATTCAGGGAAAATTACGCAGATTACACAGCATGGTGTAAAAAATAAAGTTCTGAATGGTCTGGCTGATTGGGTGTATGAAGAAGAATTCGGACATGCCAGATTGTATGAATGGACAAAAAACTCCGCTGATATTTTGTTTGTAAAGCTGGTAGAGACTGATGTTCCTGAAATTTATATTCCAATCTATGGGAAATCGCTTTATCCGGGTGAAATGCGCTACAAATATCCGAAAGCAGGAGAAAAAAACTCTATAGCGACAGCTCACATTTATCATTTGGCAGATGGAAAAAAAACAAAGGTCAATTTAGATCAATTTAAAAACTATTACATTCCAAATGTGATCCAGACGGCAAATGCAGATGAAATTGTTTTAATAACTTCACAAAGAACGCAAAATGCTTCTGATGTTTTGAAAGTCAATACAAAAACCGGTGAAGCAACAAAACTGTTCACAGAAACGGACGACAAATGGATTGATACAGACAATGTAACTCTTGAATTTTTAGAAGACAACTCTTTTCTTTGGGGATCTGAAAGAGACGGCAACCGTCATTTATACTGGTACGACAAAGAAGGAAAGCTGAAAAAACAGGTTACAAAAGGAAATTGGGAAGTAACAGACTATTATGGTTACAACCCAAAATCTAAAGAAATTTTCGTGCAGACGACTGAAAAAGGAAGCATCAATAAAGTTGTTTCCAAAATCAATATTCAAAACGGAAAAACACAGTTGATCTCAAATGCAGAAGGAAACAACTCAGCAAATTTCAGTAAAAATTACAATTATTTCATTGAAACTTCTTCCACAGCTTCTAAACCTTACACTTTTGTTTTAAAAGATGGCAACGGAAAACCATTGAAAGAACTTCAAAACAATGATGATCAACTGAAAAAATTACAATCAGATAATTTTGCTGTAAAAGAATTCATCACGATTCCAAACGAAGCAGGAGATCAGATGAATGCGTGGATCATTAAGCCTAAAAACTTTGATCCGAATAAAAAATATCCATTGTTTATGTTCCAGTATTCAGGCCCAGGTTCTCAACAAGTTGCTAATTCTTGGGATAACGGAAATGCGCTTTGGTTTGAAATGCTGGCACAAAAAGGCTATATCATTGCTTGTGTTGACGGACGTGGAACTGGTTTTAAAGGTGCTAAATTTAAAAAAGTCACCTATAAAAACTTAGGGAAATACGAGATTGAAGATCAGATCACTGCTGCAAAATGGTTAGGAAACCAATCGTACATCGACAAAACAAGAATCGGAATTTTCGGATGGAGTTTTGGTGGTTACATGGCAAGCTTAGCAATGACCAAAGGTGCTGATGTTTTCAAAACAGGAATCGCTGTTGCACCGGTGACCAACTGGAGATATTATGATTCTGTATATACCGAAAGATTTTTGTTGACTCCACAGGAAAATCCGGCTGGATATGATGACAATTCACCTACCACTTATGCTAATTTGTTGAAAGGTAAATTTTTGCTAATCCACGGAACGGCCGATGACAACGTACATTTTCAGAATTCTATGGAATTTTCTGAAGCTTTAATTCAAAATAAAAAACAGTTTGAATTTATGGCTTATCCCGATAAAAACCATGGAATTTATGGCGGACAGACAAGACCTCAGCTTTATCAGAAAATGACGGATTTTATTTTGGAGAATTTATAATCTTTCAATAAAAATTTAAGTAAAAAAATCCGAATCTTAATAATAAAGATTCGGATTTTTATTTTCTTTCTTTCCATTGCTCAGGATTTCTGGAAGTATGGAAAACAGAATATATCTCAATTAAATTTTTCTCTTTATTGTAGAAATAGTGAATTCCGAAAGGAAATTTCTTCAGAAAACGATTCTGTTTTCATCATATTTAAGTTCAAAAGACAGAGGGTTTTCTTTTATAAAATTGATTTTTGAACGAAGCTCTTTAATAAATTGAGTCCAAAGTTTCTTATCTATCTTATACCAATTATTAATTTCTTTCAAATCCCATTTTACAAAGTGACCGTAAATTAATTTAGTCGCCACTTTCTAAATCATTTAAATAATCATCCATTTCAGACTCAGAAACAAAACTTTGAGGGTTATTTCGAGAATAGCTCATTCTTCTTTTAGTCTCTTCTTTTTGCCATTCAGGAACTTCATATTGTTTTTCTTTAAGATATTTATATTTCAAAAAATCAATAAAATCATTTACATCATGCAAAAATTCTTTGGGCAAAGTTTCTAAGTTAGTCTCGATATCTTTTATAGTTGTTTCCATTTTCCATCTTTTATTTTACTCAAAGTTAATAAAATTCAATTATTATATTAAATATTTTATATTTGTGAAATTGTAAAAAAATCTGATTCATGAAAACCAAACACCCAAAAGGCCTTCCCTATTTATTCTTCACAGAAATGTGGGAGCGTTTCGGCTATTATCTTATCCTCGGAATTTTTGTTCTGTACATGATTGACAGCGAAAAAGGCGGACTGGCTTTTGATGATAAAAGCGCCGATGATATTTTCGGAACTTTTATCGCCTTGACCTATCTTACTCCTTTCCTGGGTGGATTTTTAGCCGACAGAGTGTTAGGGTACATCAAAGCCATTTATATTGGTGGATTTCTAATGGGACTGGGTTATCTTGGGGTTGGTTTGTTTAAAGAACTTCCACTTTTTTATGCTTCACTAGCTTTAATCATTATTGGAAACGGCTTTTTCAAACCAAGCATTTCCACTCTTTTAGGAAATTTATATAATGAAGAACCATATAAAGCTAATAAAGATGCCGGTTACAATATTTTCTACATGGGAATCAACATCGGTGCATTTGTCTGTAATATTATTGCGGCTTTTATGCGTAATAAATACGGATGGGGACCCGCTTTTATGACAGCCGGAGTCGGAATGTTTGTCGGATTATTAGTTTTCACTATCGGAAGGCAATACATTCTTAAAGCCAATATTTTAAAACCTGCACAGGACGGAGATACGAAGATTTCTGACGTTTTGGTAAAAGTATTTTTACCAGCCATTATTTTCGGACTGATTGGGTGGTTTATTCCAAACAATATTTTCGGAAGCGACAGTACCGATGCCTTTATTTTCGCTTGCGTCCCGGTCATCTATTTCTATGTAATGCTTTATGTAAAAGCGAATGCAGAAGACAAAAAACCAATTGGAGCTTTGTTGGCAATTTTTGCAGTAAGTTTAATGTTCTGGGCAGTTTTCAAGCAAAACGGAACAGCTTTAACCCGTTGGGCAAAAAACTATACTGACAGAACAATTCCTGCAGTACTAGAAAAGCCTTTAGAATCTATATATCTTGTGGATAAAAAAGATTATCAAAACCAAGAAGTTTCTGTTTACGATGATCAATATCAAACGCAAAAAGATGCTTCAGGTAATACTTTAAAAGAGCAAGGAAAAGATATATATTTCAGAAATGTTTCTAAAGAAGAGCGTATAAAATTAGAAGCCAATCCTTCACAACAGGTTAACTTGTATAATACAGAATTATTTCAATCGATCAATCCTGGTTGGGTGATTATACTCACACCTGTTGTTGTTGCATTTTTTATGATGCTTCGCAGAAAAGGAAAAGAGCCAAGTACACCTTCAAAAATCGTTTTAGGATTATTTATTTCAGCATTATCATGTTTAGTGATGGTTGGTGCAGTATATGCCGGACAAAACGGTTTGGTAAAAGTATCCGCATTATGGTTGGTTGCTGCTTACGGAGTCATTACAGTAGGTGAACTTTGTCTTTCACCAATGGGATTATCATTGGTTTCAAAACTTTCTCCACCAAGATTAACAGCATTAATGATGGGAGGATTTTTCCTTTCAACCTCAATCGGGAACAAACTTTCTGGAGTTTTAGCAAGTTTCTGGTATGATTATGACAATAAAGCCAATTTCTTTATCGTGAATTTTGGCTTACTACTTTTAGCAACACTGTTAGGTTTATCCATTTTAAAAAGATTAAATAAAATAATGAAAGAAAAAGGAGTTAATTAATTCTTTTATCGTTCAACATAACCAAAGCTGTAGATTATTCCGCAGCTTTTTTGTTTAAAATAAAAAATTAAAACCTTGTCAAAAACCCAAAAAAAACTATATTTGTGGGTCTTAACAAAAAATTAACAATTAATATATGGATACAGCAGTTCAGTCGAAGACTAAACACCCTAAAGGATTATGGGTTCTATTCGGAACAGAGATGTGGGAGCGTTTCAACTTTTACGGAATGAGAGCATTGCTTACTTTATTTATGGTAAATTCTCTCCTAATTAAAGAAGCAGATGCGGCAATTATTTACGGTGGTTTCCTTGCTTTATGTTATTTAACTCCACTTTTAGGAGGTTTCATAGCAGATAAGTACATTGGGAACAGAAATGCAATTTTAGTAGGGGGTAGTTTAATGGCTCTTGGGCAGTTGCTATTATTTTTCAGTGCTTCGACGTTTTCTTCTGATTTAGTAAGTGCAAAAACCTTGATGTGGTTAGCTTTATTCATTATTATTTTTGGAAATGGTTTCTTTAAACCGAATATTTCCTCAATGGTAGGAAGTCTTTATCCAAAACAGGAAAAGTCTAAACTAGATTCAGCATTTACCATTTTTTATATGGGAATTAATATTGGTGCATTCTTAGGCCAGTTTATTTGTCCATATTTAGGAGATGTAAAAGATTCTGAAGGCGTTAGAGATATTTTCGCATTCAAATGGGGATTCTTAGCTGCTTCAATCGCAATGCTTGTAGGTACAGTAACATTCTTTATTCTTAAAAATAAATATGTAGTAACACCGGAAGGAAGACCTATCGGTGGATTACCAAAAAATAATACAAGTGATGATTTTGAAGAAGGAGAAACCCAAACAGCAGTATTTTCCGGTAAAAACATGGGAATTGCGGCAGTATTATTCGTTGCACTTTTCTTCGTTTTCAGATATATCCTGGTAGGAGAATTCGGATTCAGTTCTGTAGGAATGGGACAGTTGATAAAAGGAATTATTTATCCATTTATCTATGCAGCCGGAATTGCACTGGCATTCTTAATTATGAGTTCTGCTGAAAACAAGATAGAAAGACAAAGAATCTGGGTTATTTATATCGTTTCATTCTTTATTATTTTCTTCTGGGCAGCATTTGAGCAGGCAGGTTCATCTTTAACATTTATTGCGGATAATCAAACAGACAGAGATATTTTCGGCTGGAATATGCCACCATCTATGGTTCAGATTTTCAACGGTTTATTCGTAGTAGCTTTAGCTTTACCTTTCAGTTTACTTTGGGACAAACTAAGAGCAAAAGGAAAAGAGCCCGTTTCTCCAATGAAACAAGCAATGGGTCTTGCCTTAATTGCTTTAAGCTATTTCATTATTGCTTATAACGTAAAAGATTTAGGAAATACAGGTTTATTGGCCATCAAATGGTTAATGTTGTTATACTTAATCCAAACAATGGGTGAACTTTGTTTATCTCCTATTGGATTATCTTTAGTTGGTAAATTAGCTCCAAAAAGATTTGCATCTTTACTATATGGGGTTTTCTTCATCTCCAATGCAGCAGGTTACGCTTTAGCAGGTTCATTAGGGGCAATTATTCCTGCGACTGGAGATAAGTTTGTGAAAGCTGAAAAGTTAGGGGTAAACCTTCAGGACGTTTTGGATAAAAAAGTAACCCTTACACCAGAGCAGGTTGCATTATTTGAAAAAGAACAATTACCTATTGCAAACACTACATTTGCAGGAGTAGAAATTCATAATTTATTTGAATTCTTTATGGTATTTGTAGTATTGTGTGGAATTGCAGCTGTAATTCTTGCCATTTTATCACCAAAATTAAAGAAGATGATGAATGGCGTAAGCTAAAATCATTTTAAAAATAATATTCAAACCTCTGATTTTTTCAGAGGTTTTTTTTACATTAGTAAATTCTAATTTGATAATAATTTCAAAATATTACTTATTAAATTTATTATTACTTCAAACAACATAAATTTATCAATGAACCTAACTTTAGACGAAATACAGAATTTCAAAGGAAAATATCCAAAACAGATATGGTCACTCTTTTTCTCAGAAATGTGGGAACGTTTTTGTTTCTACGGAATGCGCGGAATGCTGGTTTTCTTTATGATTTCTCAACTTAATTTCCACGAAAAAGAAGCCAACCTTCAATACGGAGCAACCCAGGCTTTCGTATATGCTTTTACTTTTGTGGGCGGACTTTTTGCCGATAAAATTTTAGGTTTCAGGAAATCACTTTTTTGGGGTGGACTATTGATGATTGTAGGAAGTTTAATTTTAGCCGCAGATCCTCATCAATTTTTCTTTTTGGGAATTGCTTTTACCGTTGTTGGAACTGGTTTTTTTAAGCCCAATATTTCTTCTATGGTTGGCCAATTGTACAAACCAAATGATTCCAGAGCTGATGCCGGATTTTCACTTTTTTATGCAGGAATTAATCTTGGTGCCTTGCTCGGTGGATATTTGTGCATAGCCATCGGAAAAGGAGAACTACTTTCTCACTTAATCCCGGAAGGCTTACATTGGAATGTTGCTTTTGGTTTAGCCGCCATCGTCATGGTCATCAGTTTAATTAATTTCGTATTTACTCAAAGAAGTTTAGGAACAATCGGGCTTCAGCCAGGACATCCTGACAACGAAATAAAAGCTGCACCGATGCCCAAATACAAAGAGTATGGTGTGTACATTTTATCATTAATCTTCATTCCGATTATCATGAAGATGGTTTCAGTTCCGGAATACACAGATTATTTTATGTGGACAGTAGGACCTTTGACATTAATCTATTTATTTTATGAAATGTCTAAAGTGACACCAGCCGAGCGTAAAAAACTTTGGGCAGCTTTGGTTTTCATCTTGTTTTCAATCTTATTTTGGGGAATTTATGAGCAAAGTGGCGGTTCACTAAGTATTTTCGCTGCTAAAAATTTAAATAAAGACCTTTTAGGACTCGATCCGAATGGCGTAAACAATTCCGGAGGAGCATTTTTTATTATTTTCTTAGCACCACTTCTTGGATTATTATGGATCTGGATGAGCAAAAGAAAAATAGAACCCAACACCATCATTAAGTTCGGTTTAGGATTTATTTTCCTTGGATTAGGGTACTATGTACTTTTTGCAACGAGATTTTTCGCAGATTTACAGGGAATTACTTCATTAAATTTCTTCACCATCGCTCTGTTGGTTATCACATTGGGGGAACTCTGCCTCTCACCTATCGGACTATCCATCATGACGAAGCTTTCCACTAAAAACCTTCAGGGAATGATGATGGGAATGTGGTTTCTTGCTTCAGCTTACGGACAATACGTTGCAGGAATTATCGGGGCAGGTTTGGCAACGGCTAAAGAAGGTTCTACCAACTATGATGCATTGATTACATACACAGAAGGTTATAAACAATTGGCTCTGTATGCAGTAATTGCCGGAGTGGTACTGATTTTGATATCACCATTGGTCAAAAAACTCATGCAGGAGGTTAAATAAAATCTCTGTAACTTGTACAAAATATCAAATCATGAAAAAAATATCCACTATACTTTTCTTTTTTTTTATCAGTTTAAATTTTGCACAGGTAAAATGGATGACGATTGAAGAAGCCTTAAATGCACAGAAAACCCAGCCAAAAAAAATACTGATTGACTTCTATGCAGACTGGTGCGGACCGTGCAAAATCATGGACAAAAAAACGTATGGACATGCTGTGATTTCAGACTTTTTAAATCAAAATTACTATCCTGTGAAATTTAATGCAGAAGATGAAAGAACCATAGAAATATTTGGGAGAAGTTTTTCTAATGAAAATAAAGCACACAAAAAGGGAAGAAATTCGCTACATGAATTTACACAGTTTATGAATGTTGGAGCAGTTCCAAGCACAGTTTTTTTAGATGAAAACGGAGCACCGATTACCATTTTACAAGGTGAACTTTCAGCAAAAGAATTGGAACCTTACCTTTCATTGATTTCAAATGATCTGTACAAAAAGATCAAAACCCGTGAAGAATGGGAAGATTATCAGAAAAAGTTTAAATCAAATATAAAAGATTAGAAAGTTCGTGGCGAATTGCTTTGACATTTAATATTAAAAAAAATGTTCGGTATACGAAATTTGAGAGAACAATAAAACAAAGTCTAAGCTTTCAAATCTGAAAGCTTTTTTTATTTCCAAATTTTCCCGAAATTCGTGCCTTTCATAAACATTGACTTTAGAAACCTCCATAGAATTTGTAAAAGGAATCGGTCCTGAACGAGCAAAACTCATTAAAAATGTGTTGTCCATTTCTACTGTGGAAGATCTTCTGCATTTCTATCCCATCCGTTACATCGACAAAAATAAGCTGTACAAAATAGGAAGTCTGCAGGAAAGTAATATTGAAATTCAATTAAAAGGAAAAATCTCCAACGTTCAGGAAATTCATAATGGCAAAATAAAAAGACTGACCGCAAAATTCAATGACGATACAGGAAGTATGGATTTGGTGTGGTTTCAGTATTCAAAATGGCTGAAAGAACAGCTTCCGGTGAATCGTGAGGTTTTTATTTTTGGAAAGATTAATGCTTTTAACAATCAGTTTTCGATGCCGCATCCGGAAATTGAACTGGATGAAAATAAAGAAAAAGACAACAGATTAAGACCCGTTTATCCAAGTTCTGAAAAATTAACAAAAAGAGGTTTGAATCAGAAGTTTTTCCAGGTCATTCTAAGAAATATATGTAAAGAAATTCCAAATTTAATCCAGGAAAATCTACCGGAATATCTCATTAAATCGATGAAGTTCTTATCAAGACAGCAGACGTATCTGAACATCCATTTTCCGGAAAACTCAGAGTATTTTGAGAAAGCTAATTTCAGATTAAAATTTGAAGAGTCTTTCTTTTTTCAACTGGGTTTTGGTTTAAAAAAAGCACATCACAAAACAAAATCATTCGGAAATCCGTTCCCTATTGTCGGCGATTATTTCACTGGTTTTTATGAAAATCATCTTCCTTTTGAGCTCACCAATGCACAAAAAAGAGTTTTAAAGGAAATCAGATTGGATATGAAAAAGCCGATCCAGATGAACCGCCTTTTGCAGGGGGATGTGGGCTCAGGAAAAACAATGGTTGCTTTATTAACCATGTTGATTGCATTGGATAACGGTTTTCAAAGCTGCCTTATGGCTCCGACTGAAATTCTCGCACAGCAACATTACAACGGAATTAAAGATTTACTGAAAGACACAGAAATCAAAGTCAATATTCTCACAGGTTCTATAAAAGCTTCTGCCCGCAAAATCATTCATGAAGAACTCGAAAACGGTGAACTTTCAATTTTGATAGGAACTCACGCTGTTTTAGAAGATAAAGTAAAGTTTAAAAACCTTGGCTTAGCAATTATCGACGAACAACACAGATTTGGCGTAGCACAACGAGCAAAACTTTGGGCAAAAAACAGAATCCCACCACATATTCTCGTGATGACTGCAACACCGATTCCGAGGACTTTGGCGATGAGTTTTTATTCTGATCTGGATGTTTCTGTTATTGACGAAATGCCTGTCGGAAGAAAACCAATTATCACCGCTCACAGAAGAGAAAAAGATCGAGCTTATGTTTACAATTTCTGTCATGAAGAAATCCGAAAAGGAAGACAAATCTATTTTGTGTACCCTTTAATTGAAGAATCGGAAACTTTAGATTACAAAAATCTGATGGAAGGTTTAGAGCACGTGATGGAAAATTTTTCAAACTACAACGTCACCATGCTTCACGGGAAGATGAAACCCGACGAAAAAGATGAAGCCATGAATTATTTTGCATCGGGGAAATCTCAGATTATGGTTGCCACGACGGTAATTGAAGTCGGGGTCAATGTTCCGAATGCTTCTGTAATGGTCATAGAAAGTGCTGAGAGATTCGGTTTATCACAGCTCCATCAGCTTCGTGGTCGTGTAGGAAGAGGTGCCGAACAGAGCTATTGTATTCTGATGACTTCGGATAAACTATCGACGGAAAGCCGGACGAGAATTAAAACCATGACCGAAACCAATGACGGTTTTAAAATTTCTGAGGTTGATATGCAGTTGCGCGGTCCCGGTGATATTTTGGGAACTCAGCAGAGCGGTGTTGTTGATTTCAAAAAACTGGATTTGGTAAATGATGCTGCCATCATTAAAAACACCAAAAATATGGTTGAAAAGATCCTGGAAGCTGACCCTTTATTGACAAGAACTGAGCATCAAATTATTAAGAACTACTATCTTCAATATTATAAAGGAAAAAATAAATGGAGTAAAATTTCGTAGTAAAGATTTCTCATTTATAATTTCATGCATTCTCATTTGAATAAAATTACGTGAAAATGTTTGCAAAGCTGTTTTAAATACTAACATTTCAACGACACAAACATGATCCCATATCAAATATTTTTTTGCATAAAATAATGTAAAGTAAACTTTACTTATTGTAAAATATTTTTTACATTTGAATAACTAAAAAAATAACAAAATGAATACATTAAAACTTTTCCCAAACTGTTTCAAAAAAACAGGCTGGCTTATTTTCATTCCATCATTAATTTTAGGAATATTATCTTTAACTGATATTCTTAATTTGCCTGAAGTATCATTACCCGTATTTTACAATTCAGGATTCCCTCTGAGTAATGAAGAAAACGGATTATTTAAAAACACAGAAATCGCAATTTTCCCAAATCTGTTTGGAATTCTCATAATAATCGGTGGAGTTTTGGTAGGCTTTTCAAAAGAAAAAATAGAAGACGAATATATTTCAAGCTTAAGGCTAAAATCTGTATTTTGGAGCTTAATTGTTACTTACTCCATCATTTTGATTTTATTTTTAACGATTTTCGGAAGTCTTTTCTTCACGGCAATGATTTTAATTATGTTTTTACCTTTGGTTCTCTATGTCTTCAGATTTAATTATTTATTATTAAAAAAATGAAAAACACGATTAAGATAGAAAGAGCTGTAAAGAATATCACACAGGAAGATTTGGCAAAAAAAATCGGAGTTTCAAGACAGACCATCAACGCCATGGAAGCCGGAAAATATGTACCATCAACAGTTTTAGCATTAAAAATTGCAAAACATTTTGATAAGAAAGTAGAGGATATTTTTGAGTTGGAGAATGAGGATTAATTTGATAACTATTCATTTTAAGTTAAAGCCATTGAAAAAACTAATTACAATGTTCCTGATTTTGGTTATAAATATTTTTTATTCCCAATCTAAAATTTACGCATTTGTAGGTAAGAAAATTTTGGTCGAAAGAGTGAAGTCTGATGACAGTTTTTACTTGAAATATAGAAATGTTTATAAAGTGGAGCAAACCTTTGATGACGAGATTAAGACAGACACACTTATTTTTCATTCTTATACTCATATGAATCAAATCAGATATTCGGTTTATGATTATGCGATTATCTATCTTGTGAAAAATGGAAGCGGTGACTTCGTACACAGAAAAACCTATTACACACCAATAATTTTAAAGAAAAATGGAAAATGGTATGGTTTTGACAGCACAGATGAGAAAACCGGTGAGTATGAAAACATTAATAACGAATGTCTAAATATCAGGAAAAATCTAGCGATTGGAAAAACTACTTTTATAGAGAAAATAAAGAACAGATGGCTTATTAACATTTTTTATCCAGAAAAATTCTTTACTCCAATCAATAAAAACAAAGTCGAAATTAAATATCTCAAAACGGCAGAAAAACTATTAAAATATAATTAGATTTATTATTTTTAATATTGCAAAAACTTAATCAACAGTTATGAAATTCGGACAAGTAGAAGACCCATCAAAGATAGATTTTACATTACCAAAAGACCATTCGAGAACTAAAGAAATTTTAAAGCAAAATAAAAAAGGGCTTGAAAACATCTCCATTGGCTGTGCAAAATGGAATAAAACAGATTTGAAAGGTTTCTATCCGAAAGGAACAAAAGACGAGCTGACCTATTACGCAACGCAGTTCAATTCAATCGAACTGAATGCCACATTCTACGGAATGCCGACTTCAGAACAGGTTTTGACATGGAAAGAAAAAACGCCGGCAGATTTTAAGTTTTTCCCGAAAATCACCAATACGGTTTCGCATTTCAGAAGACTTTTAAATATCGATGATATTGTGACGCAATTTGCAACTGCAGTTTTGAATTTTGATGAAAAATTAGGAATGGTTTTCTTACAGCTTCACGATAATTTTAAGCCGAAAGATTATGAAAGACTCCAGCAGTTTGTGAATAAATGGCCCAGAGAAGTTCCTTTAGCTATCGAACTCAGAAATACAGAATGGTTTACTGATGAAGAAATTTTCGATAAAACCTGCCAGCTTTTTGAAGATCATAATATCACAAACATTATTGTAGATACTGCCGGAAGAAGAGATATGCTTCACATGAGATTGACAACTCCGAATGCATTTATCAGATACGTTGGTGCCAATGCCGAAAGCGATTATGAAAGATTAGATGATTGGTTGAAGCATTTGACGAAATGGAAAAAAGAAGGTTTGCAGAATTTATATTTTTTTGTCCACCAAAATCTTGAAAAAGCTTCACCTTTGCTTTCATCTTACTTCATTGAGAATATGAATAAAGAATGGAAAACTGAAATTATTGTACCAAAAATGGGACAGGAAAATATGCCAAGTTTATTTTAAAAATATTTTGACTTTAATAAAATAGAGCGCTCTGATCTTAGATAGAGTGTTTTACTTTTTTGAATTAAATTGTTATTTCTTTCTCACCATCAGAGAAATATTCAAGAACATCAAGAGAAAGCAAAGTGTCACCCAAATTCCTAACTGAATATTTTCAAAATTATAATTTTCGACGTGCTTTTTTGCCTGTTCGGAAAGTTTTTCACTTTGAATAATATAATTCTGAACTTCTACAATCTGATCCATGTTTTTATTGGGAACAGCGTGTTGCGAGAAATAAACCATATTTTTCTTTCCAAGATAACCGACAACCCAGTATTGATCAGATTTAATTAATTTGAGATACTCAATTCTGTAATATTCAGGGCGAACTTTTCCGATATGTTTCGTCTCAAAAGTTCCGCTTTTATCTAAATTATTTACAGTAATTACATAAAAATCTAACGGCTGCGGAAGTTTATTAATCACCTGCAAAGAAACGGAATTATTCACAATCCCAATCGAACTTTTTTTGATAAACCAATACGTAAAAAGCGAAATGGAAAAAACCAAAGTAAAAATCCGAAAGATTTTTGCCCATTTGGCAAACTCCCCGGACTTCACTTTATACAGGAAAAGTGAAAGGATGAGTGAAAAAAAGATGATTGAAATAATAAATCCCATGCTGCAAAGATAATCATTAGAGATGTTTTGAGGGAATCTTAATAGATATTCCACTCTTTATAAAACTGGTCGAGGAAATCCAGCATAAATTGATGTCTTTCTTCGGCTATTTTTTTTCCCTCTTTGGTATTTATTAAATCTTTTAACAGCAACAGTTTTTCATAAAAATGATTGATGGTGGTACCGTTTGATTTTTTGTAATCGTCTTTTGACATATTGAGTTTGGGCTCGATATCCGGATGATACATCAGATTATTTTTAAAACCTCCGAAATTGAATGTTCTCGCAACACCAATCGCTCCTATGGCATCAATACGATCAGCATCCTGTACAATTTTCAGTTCGACAGGCAAATCTTCTGGAGCCTCACCTCTATTTTTAAAAGAAATATTCTGAATAATAAATAAAACCTGCTGAATTATTTCTTCTTCTACATTTTGGCTTTCAAGAAATTCTCTTGAGATCTTTAAGGCTAAAGTTTCGTCACCATTATGAAATTTTGGGTCAGCAATATCGTGTAATAATGCAGAAAGTTCAACAACTTCAAAATTGCAGTTTTCGGTTTGTGCGATTTTTTTTGAAAGTTTCCAGACTCTTTCGATGTGAAACCAATCGTGACCGGCTTCTGCACCCTCTAGTTTTTCTTTTACGAAGTGCACTGTGTTTTGTATGATGTTGTTCATTTTATTTTTCATAATTTATCTTTTGAACCACCCCGTCAAAATTTTTCAAATTTTGCCACTCCTCCAAAGGAGGGAAATTTTTGCTTTGTTTTATTATTAAATTTCTTTTAAAATAATTTCCCAAAGATTTTTATTATAGCTTCTGAAAAAATTGATGTGTCCTATTTTACCTTTTTCAGATTCTGAAGTTTTAATCAGTCTGTACGTTGGCTTAAGATTCGGATACGTATCATTTAATAATGATTTCACCCCTTTTTCCGTTAACCAAACGTCATCTTCAGCCTGAATTACGAAAACTTTTTGATATAAATTTTTTGAAAAATCATCTGTTTTAAGCAATAATTTATTGGTGGATTTCTTGTTCAAAATTAAGATTCTCCAGTCATAAGCGCAATTTTTTGGCAGACTTTCTCCAAGAGCAAACCAATGTGCTGGAAAATAACCGAATAGCTCTGTGAATAGAGGTTGGGCAATTCCAAAACCTAAAACAGCTTCAATTTTTGTACGCCATTTGAGGTTTCCTACGAATGCATTTTGAGTTCCGACGAAGAAAAATTCGTCAAATATTTCAGAGTCTTTGTTCATTCCGAGAATCAAAGCACCAACCGAATGTCCCAGACAAAATTTCTTGTAATCCGGAAAATTATTCAGAATAAATTGCGTCAATGTTCTGTAATCTTTGCTTCCCCAAATTCTCATGGAAGCATTAAAATCCCTCATCTTTTGAGGTTTTGAAAGGCCAATCCCTCTGTAATCGTAAGTGATGACCGTAAAACCATTGGAAGCAAAAAACTGTGCAAATGAGAAATAAATCTGCTGCTTCACACCGGTCGCCGAATTAATCAATAAAATTTTGTGATTGCTTTTTTCAGGTTTGAAAAGGTGGGCGGCAAGTAGAATTCCGTCATCGGTTTGGAGAAGCAGTTTTTCCATAGGATTACAATAAAATATCCACTGTCAAAAGTGGATATTTTTATGCTTACATTTAACTGATTTTCAAAGTTTCGATATGCGCTAAATAATTTACTTCAATATTTCTGAAAGCTTTGGAAGTGCTGTCTGTGCACCTCTGCCCAATGAAACTTTAGATGAAACCTCATTTCCGAATTTCACACATTCTTCAATTGAATTTCCGTGGCATAATGCGATGGAAAAACCTGATGTAAATGCATCGCCCATTCCCATTTTGTAGACCATGCTTTCGTCTTCGTTTCTGAAATATTTCATTTCTGTCCCATCAAAATATATGGTTGAATTGGTTTCGTCACGAATGAAAACTTTATTAAAATATTTTTTGAGGACTTTCTCTTTTTGATCTTCACCAAAAATGATTTCAAGCTCGCTGCTTTTAGCTATGATAAAATCAACATTTTCAATCACTTCACTACTTAGATATCTTCCCGGAGAGGCATACAAACCTACTAACTTCCCGTAGTTTTTTGCTTTTTTAATGGTAAATTCCACAACATCCATTGGAATTTCTAACTGTAAAAGAACCATATCTGAAGCGTAGATATATTTGTCAGCATCTTCCACATTTTGAGTCTTCAGATACTTATTTGCCGCCGGAACGACTACAATGGCAACATCTCCGTCAGAACTTGTGACGTAAGCTGTTCCTGTAGAATCCTGATCAGTTTCCGTTACAAAACCAACATTCACGTTTTCACTGACAAGATTTCTCATGATTTGTTGTCCGAGCGGATCAAGCCCCACACAACCAATAAAATAAACACTGGCACCCAATCTGGCAGTCCCAACCGCCTGATTTGCACCTTTCCCACCAAAATAATTATCGCAGTGACTAGCCATTACCGTTTCATTAGAAGACGGAATTTTCTCGGTATATAGAACCAAATCTAGTGAGCAACTTCCAACCACAATGATTTTGGGTTGTGTTGAAGTAAAATTCATATTTTGTACATTTAGCTGTCAGTAAATTTAAACAACTTACTGTTACAAAAAATAAAAATTTTAAATCTTGATTAAATTAAATCAAATTTAACTTTCAATCGTATGAATTAATTTATTCGAATCGAACCTAAGAGCCTTTTAATTTACTAAAATTTCAATAAATTCAGTTACAATTTTCACAGGTGCATTTGCTTGATCATAACCGACATAACTTGCGTAAAAACCTTCGCCATAACCAGTTTCGAAACCAAAAATAGTTCCCGGAAGTTCGTCTGATGGTTTCAGAAATGCATACTGATCAATCGCCCCGTTCTCGTCAAAGAAATGCTCATGGAAAAACTCTTCGTAAATCCCCATGAAATCGTCTCCTTTTCTTCGAAAAAGTTTATGTTCTAAATCATTAAGGCTGGTCTGCGTTTCTACATCCATAAAACAACCCATTCCGCTTTCTACGGGATAACCGAAAACTTCGCCTTCTGCTAAATCTTTGATATTTTGACTTTCGGTTGTCGCTAATTTCCAAGATGTAATTTCGGAATCAGTAAAAACAATTTCGGCATAAGCAACGCAGTTACTTTCTCTTTCTTTATGAAGTAAAACGGAAAAATCACCTTTAGGAAAAACATTCGTGAAGGCGTGCATATCATTGGTAATCAAAGGGTCGCAAGCAACCAGTTTTCCGGTTGGAAGATACATTTTTCCCACATCAAAACTTTCGAGCAGCGGACTTTCTACAAAGTTTTTTGAGAATAATTTTTGTATGTTTTCTAGGTGTGTCATTTTAATTTTTTAGGTTAAGGTTGAGGCTAAGATTACAACAGCCTAAGTCTCTACCTTATTTTATTAACTTTTCAGTAATTACCAATTGCTATTGTCAGAATAAATTATAAATAAGCCTTCCCTGTATGGTTTATTTATTTGTTGAATTCTATTTTGTAAAATTTCCCAACTTTCATTGGAATAAGATTGCAAAACATCTTTCAGCTCAATCTGATTATTATTTACATATTCTACAGGAACGGGAAAAAAATCATCCCAATGAGTAGTAGTGTTATCGGAGCCTTGATATAAGGCAATAGTACTTATTCTATCATTTAATTTTCCTTTCCCTTTGTAAGATATAATTTTCACAACAGGATACTTTCCTCCTAATCCTATGGAAAGATCTGTGGTAACTGCAATGAGTTTTGGTTTATCTGAAATAATAATTCCGCCGTTTGAATCTCCGTGTGTAAAATGTTCTTTTTTTCTTCTCCAATAAAAAATATTTATTGCTAAAAAAATAAGAAAAGCAAATCCACCCCAAATTAATGAGACATCAAAAGCAAATGCAATCGAAGCCAATAGAGCAATTAATAATAAAATAGGTGTATGAAAATGTTTCATCAAAACCAAAGGCATAACTTTTACTCTACCTGGATTTGAAGCAACAGTATTGCTATTTAATGTAAAAATTCCTCTATCGTCTTCCATATTATAAAAGTTTGTTTAAAAGACTTTTATAAACTTTTCAGCTTTTCTTCCAAAATCGCAATCTTATCCTGCGCATCTTTTTGTTTTTTGCGCTCAACTTCTACCACTTCCGGTTTTGCGTTGGCAACAAATTTTTCGTTAGAAAGCTTCTTATCAACAGAGATTAAAAATCCTCTCAGATATTTTACTTCTTCTTCAGTCTTCTTTTTTTCTTCTTCTAAATCTAATTTTTCACTTAAAGGAATTGAAATTTCAGTTGAACCAACCAAAAAAGTAAAGCTCGGTTTATCTGTTTTTTCATTAAAATGAATTTCAGAAATGCTTGCTAACTTTTTAACAACCGCTTCGTTTTCAAAATTTTTCGCGTTCGTATAAACTTCAACGGCTTCTCTTGGCGAAATTCCTTTTGTCTGACGGTAATTTCTTACTCCTGAAATAATTTCTTCTGCAGTTTCAAAGTTTGTAATGATATCTTCATTAAATTCTCCCGCTTTTTTCTGCTGAGCAATCACCAGAGCTTCTTCTGGTTTTCTTTCTGAAATCAACTGCCACAATTCTTCTGACAAGAATGGCATAAACGGATGTAGAAGTTTCATCAGTTCTTCGAAGAAAATAATCGTCTGATCATAAACTTCTTTAGAAATTCCTTCTCCGTAATTTGGTTTAATGGCTTCAAGATACCATCCGCAGAAATCGTCTTTCACCAATTTTTGAATCAAATGCAAGGCATCAGAAATTCTGAATTTATCAAATTGGTCATTGATTTCAGCAATCGATTTATTCAATTGATTTTCAAACCATTCAATCGCCTGAATATCTGAAGCAATCAATGGCTTATTTTCTTTATTCCAGTTTTGGGTCAGACGGAATGCATTCCAGATTTTTGTCATGAAATTCCTTCCCTGAACCATCAAATCTTCGTCAAACAACAAATCATTTCCTGCAGCAGAACTTAATAAACTTCCAACTCGTACTCCATCTGCACCATACTGAGAAATCAAATCTAGAGGATCGGGCGAATTCCCCAATTGCTTAGACATCTTTCTTCGCTGCTTATCTCTTACAATCCCTGTAAAATAAACATTTTTGAAAGGAACTTCACCTTTAAATTCTAACCCGGCCATAATCATTCTGGCAACCCAGAAGAAAATAATATCCGGACCTGTTACCAAATCTGAAGTCGGATAATAGTAATTGATATCTTTATTATCAGGATCAAGCAAACCGTCAAAAACCGACATTGGCCACAACCACGAAGAGAACCAGGTATCAAGAGCGTCCTCATCTTGCTTTAGGTTGCCCGTTGTTAATTGGTGATTATTGGTTTTTTCTTTAGCTAAAATTAATGCATCTTCGATGTTTTCTGCAACTACGAAATCATTTTCACCATCACCATAATAGAAGGCAGGAATCTGCTGTCCCCACCAAAGCTGACGGGAAATATTCCAATCGCGGATGTTGTCCATCCAGTGTTTGTAGGTGTTTTTAAACTTTTCAGGATAGAATTTCACTTCATCATTCATCACAACATCCAATGCAGGTTTTGCGATATCAGACATTTTTAAAAACCACTGAACAGAAACTTTAGGCTCAATAACAGCACCTGTTCTTTCAGAAGTTCCTACTTTATTGACGTAATCTTCTGCTTTTAGTAAAAGATCATTTTCTTCTAATTCTTTAGCAATTTGCTTTCTAACATCAAATCTGTTTTTTCCTGCGTAATGCAAACCGTGATCATTAAGGTTTCCGTCATCATCCAAAGAATCAATCATTTGTAAATTGTGTTTTTGTCCGATTTCGTAGTCATTGATATCATGAGCAGGAGTAATTTTCAAAGCTCCCGTACCAAATTCAATATCAACATATTCATCTTCAATAATCGGAATAACTCTGTTTACGATCGGTACGATCACATTTTTACCTTTCAGATGAGCATATCTCTCATCATTTGGATTGATACAAACGGCAGTGTCTCCGAAAATAGTTTCAGGACGCGTCGTAGCAACAGAAAGAAATTCTTCTGTACCTTCTATCTTATATTTAAGAAAATATAACTTTCCATTTTGTTCTTTAAAGATTACCTCTTCATCAGAAATATTGGTTTTTGCCTCAGGATCCCAGTTCACCATTCTGTATCCTCTGTAGATAAGACCTTTGTTATAAAGATCAACAAAGCTTTTGATAACCTGCCGCGACATTTTATCTTCCAATGTAAAACGGGTTCTGTCCCAGTCGCAAGAACATCCCAGTTTTTTCAGCTGTTCAAGGATGGTTCCTCCGTATTTATCAGTCCAGTCCCATGCGTGTTTCAAAAATTCTTCACGGGTTATATCAGATTTATTGATTCCTTCAGACTTTAGTTTAGCAACAACTTTCGCTTCAGTCGCAATCGAAGCGTGGTCTGTTCCCGGAACCCAACAGGCATTGAAGCCCTGCATTCTTGCACGACGTACCAAAACATCCTGAATGGTATTATTCAACATATGACCCATGTGAAGAATTCCTGTGACGTTTGGCGGCGGAATTACGACCGTATACGGCGGCTTATCATTGGGTTCTGAGTGGAAATATTTGTTTTCCAGCCAGTAGTTGTACCATTTCTGTTCTGTTTCCTGTGGATTATACTTTTCTGAAATCTGCATAAATTCTGGTTTCTTTATCTTATAATCTGCAAAAATAGTTTAAAGTAAAAAAATGTAAGCATTAATTAAAATAATTTTTAACTTTGTTTCTCAAAATTTATCTAACAAACATATTAACATTCAAGAATATGAAATCGCCAAGGTCAACTTGTGAAACAAGAACTAGTTAAATTAGGCGATAACATAAGACCTTAAAAATTTAATAAATATCTACTTATGAAAACATTATTTGCAGGAATTGCATTATTCGGAACTATTGCTTTAGCATCTGCACAAACAATTACATTTGACAAAACGACTTACGAATATGGTGCAATTAAACCAAATTCTGACGGTACAAGATTTTTTAATGTAACGAACACAGGTGATAAACCTTTGATTATTTCAAACGTAAAGCCATCTTGTGGGTGTACTACTCCTGAATTTAGCCAAGACCCAATCTTACCGGGAAAATCTGCTAAAATCAAAGTTGGATATGCTACAGCTAACGTAGGTCCTTTCAACAAAATGATTGAAGTATTTTCTAATGACCCTGTAAACAGCAGAAGTATCATCTACATTAAAGGTGATGTAAATGCAAACGCTCCTGAACCCAAAGTTTTGACACCTGCTGAACAAAAAGCAGCTGCAAAAGTTGAAAAGAAAGCTGCTAAAGCCGCTAAGAAAGTAGCTGCAAGAAACTAATATTATTTTAAAATATTATTGAACCGTCTCACATGAGGCGGTTTTTTTGTTATATTTATATAAGGTTAAATTCTTAAATGGTATCTTCAATATTTAAATTCTAAAACTCTCACTTAAATTATTAAAATATGGCCGATAATTTCTCAGATGACTTCATCATAAAAGATAAATTTTCAATAAAAAAAACTGCTACAGAATATAGAGGGAAGCTCACTAAGGAGGAAGGGGTTCAAATACTTATCAATGAAAAAGAAAAGCTTCGTGACTTGCAGGAAAAGCTGTATGCTGATGGCAGTAAATCTCTTTTGGTCGTATTGCAGGCAATGGACGCTGCCGGAAAAGACAGTTTGATAGAACATGTTTTTGGTGGAGTAAATCCTCAGGGCTGCAGTGTTACGAGTTTTAAAACTCCTAGTTCCAAAGAGTATTCACATGATTTTTTGTGGAGGCATTATTTAGCTTTGCCTCAAAAAGGAATGATCGGAATTTTTAACCGTTCACATTATGAAAGCGTTTTGGTTTGTAAAGTACATCCTGAATATAATTTAAGCGAAAAAACCTGGGATTCTGTAAAAGATTTCGGTAAAGAGTTCTGGAATAATCGTTACGAAAGTATTAGGAACTTCGAAAAACATTTGGCTCAGAACGGAACCACTATTATTAAAATTTTCCTTCATGTTTCGAAAGATGAGCAAAAGAAAAGACTGTTAGACAGAATTAACGAACAGGAAAAAAACTGGAAATTCTCCGCCGCCGATCTACCTGAAAGAGCTTTGTTTGATGAATACATGAATTGCTACGAAACGGCAATCAATGAAACTTCAAAAGATGTAGCGCCTTGGTATGTGATCCCGGCAGATAATAAATGGTTTGCCAGATTATCTGCAATACAAATCATTATTGATACTTTAGAAAAGATGGATTTGAAATATCCTACGCTTTCAAAAGAAGATCAAGCTGGATTGGATGAGGCCAAAAAGCAGTTGGAAAACGAATAATTTTTGACGGGAAGATGGGAGCTGGAAGTAATAATCATTATATAAAAATTTCCTCCCTTGAGCTTCTAGCTCTCAGCTTTTATAAAATCACGAGAAAATCTATAAGCCGGATTTTGTATCCCGAAAAATCGGGACGCCTGTTATTTATCTACGTCTTACATTGCTGCAAAACTTGAGCTGATTACCCCTCGGCTTTCAGGACGAGCCGCCCCTATTTTCATTACTGAAAAGAACCGATATACTTATCATTGCACCGCAAAGAGTTTACCTGGTTTCACTACAGCCGAACTGTACCTGCTTTCTGTTGCACTTGTCCTATCCTCACGGATGACGGATGTTATCCGCTTTGCTGCTCTATGGTGTCCGGACTTTCCTACCCTTACCGAAGTAAGAATCAACAAGCCGATTTTCTCGTGGCTGCAAAGATACGTGTTAATTTGAAAATTTGGTAATGAGATAATTTGAAAATTTTTATCAGCATGATAATTTGTTATGTATGTTTAAAAAAAGCTTTTATTCATTCATTTTCAAATTATTAAATTTTCAACTTTTCAAATTATATCATATCTTCGTGCCAATTATAAACTATTTTGATTTCTAAAGAGAAAGAATTTGCCCAGCTTATAAAAGATAATCAAGGTTTGATTATAAAAGTCTCGCGGCTATATACCAATTCTCTCGAAGATGAAGAGGATCTTTTCCAGGAAATTGTACTGCAATTGTGGAGAAGCTATGATTCATTTAAAGGAAACTCAAAAATATCCACATGGATGTATCGTGTGGCACTCAACACGGCTATTACCCTTTTCAGAAAGAAAAGCAAAAGCCTACCAACCAACGAATTAGATATCAATCACAGAGATTTTATTGAAGATGATGACGATAAGCAACAGCAAATATCGTTATTATATACTGTAATTAAAACTCTTCCGAATGTGGAAAGAGCGATTGTAATGATGTATTTGGACGACCTTCCTTATAAAGATATAGCCGAAAACTTGGGTATCACGGAGGTTAATGCTCGTGTGAAGATGAATAGACTAAAGAAAGTCCTTAAAGAAAAAATGGAAAAAAATGCCTGAATTTGATTTAGATAGCTTTAAGAAAACCTGGCAGGAACAACCTGTTGTACCAAAATATGACAACGACGAGATTCTTCAGATGTTGAATAAAAAATCACGCAATTATGTGAAATATATCCTTTGGATCAGCATCATCGAATTTGTTTTATTTACTGCCTTCGGACTGTTTTATATTATACAAAACAAAGAATCAAATACTTTTATTACCTCTTTGCAAAAATTAGGGGTCGAAAAAAACGAACAGTTAGTAGGTATTTTTGATAATATTTATTTAGTTATAAAAATTCTCACGCTATTTGTAACTGGTTATTTTGTTGCCAAGTTTTACGAAAATTACCGAAAAATAAAGGTTGAAGAAGATTTAAAAGAGTTTATTTCCAGAATTATCAGATTCAAAAAGACGGTTAATGCATTTATTTTAATTAATATTTTAATTGTTGTTGTTTTTACCTCCGCACTTACAATTTTCGGAATGTATGCTATTCATAACCAAAATACGGCTCTTGCCGATTCGTCAATGATTGCTTTTACGGTAAGTTTTATCATCAGTACGGTTCTTTGCGTACTGCTAATTTGGTTATATTACAGGCTTGTTTATGGAATTCTTATTAAAAGACTCGATAAAAATCTGAATCAACTAAAAGAAATAGATTCTCAGGAAGATTAATTATTTTTAAAAATATATCAACATAAAAAAAGCATTTCAAATTCCGAAATGCTTTTTTATTCTATAATTCTTTCCTCAACCTTGCGACCGGAATATTTAATTGTTCTCGATACTTTGCAATCGTTCGTCGTGCAATATTATAACCCTGTTCTTTCAATATCACAACCAAGGCATCATCTGTAAGTGGCTTTCTCTTATTTTCTTTACTAATGACTTCCTGCAGATGCATTTTAATTTCCTTCGTAGAAACTTCTTCACCGTCATCATTCGTTAGACTGTCAGAAAATAAATCCTTTAAATAAAGAATTCCATTAGGCGTATCTGCATACTTACTTTTCACAACTCTTGAAATCGTGGAAATATCAAAACCTGTAATATCAGCAATATCTTTAAGAATCATCGGTCTGAGAGATTTCTCATCACCTGTAATAAAATAATTATGTTGGAATTTTACAATCGCATTAATTGTCTGTAACAAAGTATTCTGGCGCTGATTAATTGCATCAATATACCACTTTGCAGCATCTAATTTTTGCTTAATGAATAAAGCCGCTTGCTTATGCTCGGATGAATTCTTATCGTGGGAATACGTCGTTAAAATATCTTTATACTCCTCTGAAACTCTTAAAGTTGGAGCATTCTTACTATTCAGCATCGGAATCACCACTCCATCTTTCACAGAAATTACAAAATCCGGAATAATTTCCTGATTGATTGTGATCGTTTGTGTATCAAAGTTACCACCTACCTTTGGAGACAATTTAGAAATTTCTTCCAAAGCATCTTTCAAATCTTCCTCTTCAATGTCATACTTCTGAATGATTTTATTATAATGCTTATTCGTCAAAGCATCAAACTGGAATCTCAAAATATTAGCAGCCAAAGAAATTGCTTTATCCGAACTTACTTTCTTCTCAATCTGTAACAAAAGACATTCTTGTAGGCCTCTTGCGCCCACTCCAGAAGGATCAAGCTTTTGAATATAATTTTCTAAAATATCTTCAACCTTATCAACAGACGTATATATACCTTGAGAAAAAGCCAAATCATCAACTATAGATTTTACTTCACGTCTTAAATAACCATCCGTATCTAAATTACCAATAATATATTCTGCAATTTTCAAATCGTCTTGACTGATGTTGATCAGATTGATTTGCTCCATTAAATAGTCATATAACGACTGTCCTTCAGTCAAAAGGCTTTCATTATCAAAATCTTCATCATCCGCAGAATAGTTGCTGGATGCGGTTTTGTAATTCGGTTCGTCATCGTAGATGTAATCGTTCACATCAAAATCTGTTTCAATGCTTTCCGTACCTTCAGTTTCGTACGAATCATCCAAAGAAGAATACTCTTCTTCCTTAGATTCTTCTTTGGCAACCTCCAAAGCAGGATTTTCTTCTAATTCTCTTTCCAATTCTTCTTCAAACTCTAAGGTATGAAGCTGAATAAGCTTCATCAGTTGGATTTGCTGAGGAGCAAGTTTCTGTCCTAATTTGAGTTGTAAATGTTGTTTTAGCATATCTACTGTGATTTAACATAACGTATTCTACGAATTTAGTAAATATTTTTTGATAAAAATAACTTTTAGCACGATTTTTGTAGTAGGTGTTATATATAAGTATTATTCATAAATATCTCGTGCGTTTTGTAGGAGATATTTTTATTTAATATAGAAACTAATATAATTAATTAAAACCAGAAATTATTTTAGTTTGCTTTCATTTAGGAGCTATTTCCAGCTCTCCACTGTATATTTTTTGTACCTGTGCATTTGCCGGATAACAAAAAAGGATGCCGTTTCGATCCGGGCTAGGGGTGACAACATACTTACATTACTTGTCAAAGCGGTCATTTTTTTTACATTTTTAAGTCTTGATGGTTGATTGTTGATGGTTGATTGTTGATTGTT